>Ga0247778_1000217_pt1 | contig 98005 bp, 120 predicted proteins | sample UWRJL049202B5_FD_179939 | JGI IMG/M metagenome (GOLD analysis project Ga0247778, IMG submission 179939) | Plant litter microbial communities from Arlington Agricultural Research Station in Wisconsin, United States - UWRJ-L049-202B-5 | ecosystem: Environmental > Terrestrial > Plant litter >... | reverse complement strand
GCGGCCACCCCCCTCCCCCCCCCCCCACCATCACCAAAACTTCTTGCATGCAGGCTAGTGGCCCACTCAGTGGTCGCAGGAACCATGAGTCCCGTAACTGGGGGTAATAACGGGCATGGTATTTTTCTGCGTCATTTATGTCATGGAATTTCCAGCAATAGGTGCATGCAACTTTGTCTGGCAGGTCACGGGCCAGTAAGTCTCCCACTTCTGCTTTGTATTCTAGAGATCTCCCATGATCGTCTTTTGAGTGTAGTATTCTAAGTTATACAGAGATTGAAGAATCTTTCATTCCGATTAAGTGAGTCATCTGCATACAACAGATTGAAAACATCAATACCGATGGATCAGAGAGATAACTTTGAATCTGGAGCAAAGTTTCGACGGCAAGTTTGCGAAATTGTGAGTTTTCGAGAGCGATTGGTCTTTGGGGTTGCATTGTCGGACTTAATGCAAGACTATTGTTCATTGCTGCTTCTGAATTTTCCTTTCCGTCTGAGAATTTGTCGGATGGTGAGGCTTGGAGGGTATTGAGTTTTGGGAGTTCATCAGCACGGCCTTCTGTGAGGAAGTCGTCACTGGTTGAAGCTTCAGAACTCGCTGGAAGTTTGATGGATGATGGTGTTTCGATGGCCATTGTTGCTGGGGAAAATACGACCCAACCATTTATGGATAATTTCTTGAAGATCTGGTTAAATGCATGATGTTGCTCTGGATGATGTGGGGGCTTGAAGATTTTCTTTGAAAGAAAAAAAAGAGGTTGGTTGTGCGAAGGTGCGATGTTGTATAGGGTATTGGTTGTGCGCTAAGAACGGCAGAACCACACTTGAACCTCGACGGTCCCTCAGACTTAGTTGGGACAGAAAGCCCTCTAACAGGCTAGGGATGGAGTAATGGCAACTAGAAAAGGGTGGCGTTGTGCATCGAAGAATATTGGTTTCTTTTTCAAATTTGAAGGCTTGCTACGAAGGAAAGAAAGTTGATAGTCGCCTCACTTCAGAACACATGGCTTATTCCGACTTGTGATCTTCTGTAACTGTAACGACAATACCACTTTCCTGAATACTTGTCCAAAGTGACATTGCTCCAATTTCGTGATCACGCTCATCCATAGATTCGAGCTAGAAGCACCTGCATTACGATGCGAAAACCGCCTACAAAATCCCATGTCCGTGCCGCATCTCGAGTTTTAAGTGGAAGGATTTAATTACATGGTAGTAGATAATTAGAAATGTATCTGTGCACTCAACCAGAGTCTTTATAATCAATTTTAAAAACTCGGTATGTTTGTAGGTCCCGCTACTTTCCAATGTGTTATAGGGGCACATAGAGAGGCAGCAGGAGCCTTGGATGTACTTAGAATTGAATGCCACAAATGATGTTATCGTATTATCAACTCCTTACACTTCAGTGATCCTAGATATCATCATCCCATCATTTGTCATTTTAGATAAAGACGGTATGAAGTTGAGCGATCCTAGAAAGCCGAGAATCGAGGGAAAAGAGGCAAGTTGGAGAGCCATTCATTGGCTCGCTTACTTTTACCTAGGCGTGCTGAATGCAGCAGATCACGACGTCGACCCTCACGCTCCTTCCTCTATCTCTGCCATATCGACCAAATACATTACCCACTAAGCATGTTATTCTTCTAGATACTATCATCGGGGCCTTGAAGCTCCAAATCTTTGAACTACCCCTTTGTCAAGCACAATGGCAGACCAGAACTCGTACCTCAGGTACAAACGAGACACCAGGGATTTACTTTACTGGATGATCCATGCCTCCAACAGTATCATCAAATCTTCGACTGGCCTGAAAGCCCAAGACTACGATGCTTCATTCATGGGTGTGAATACGATAGGCCAACTTACCGTATCTGCTCTTGTGCCTGTCTCGAAACTCATTGCGGAGCACATCAAACCCATTCCGCCAACAATCTACAACCTGTTTCAATCGGTGATCGATGCGAGAAAGGCCACCCACGCAGTATTCCAGCAAATGGTCTTCAAGAATCCAGATCCTGAGATTGAAAGAAGCAACATTTCTCACAGGCACTTCATCGATAGTCTGACGGAGGCTTTCAAGGCCTTGGGAGGCGAGAACTGGATTTCGAAACAGAAATCAGAGAGCGAGAGACTGGATGAAGAGGACAGGGATGAGGTCATTTTCTCGAATCAATTCATGGCCTTGAAGATTGGCGAATCCAACGATGCCGAGGTAGAGAATGAGGCATCCGACGGACCCTCGCCGGAAACTCCTTCGGCTCGGCCTAGGAAGAAGACTGCCGCCAAGGCCAAAAAGGGCAAGAAAGGAAGGAATGTAAAGAAGGAGACACCTGTTGAGGAGCCTCCTCTCGTTGAAATACCTCTGGAAAGCTATCGCATCGTCGAAGACGAAACTGGTATCGTCACGGAATACTTGATGGCTGTTTACTTGCTCGTGAAACAATGGATCGAGCTGAGAGATTATGTTCAAGGGATCTGGCATGAGGTGGCATACGATAATCTTAACAGCGCCGTGGCTGGAGCCGTGTCGAATATAGCCACCGCCATGGTCAAGCAAACTCAGTCTGCAATATTTGTCAATTTCCCGGGCCACGATTCCTACGAGACAGTCATGAACACCATCACCCGTGGAAATATCGAAAAATCACAAGGCATGTTTTCCATGGCTCTACACAAAGTGGACCCAAACGGCAAAGTAGTTGGCGAGGCTCAAGAAAATGCAATCGACATAAAAGAACAATTCCTTGTTCACGCCTATCAAAATCTTCTTGACTTCATCATGGATTTCCAGAAGACCCGAAGTGGCAAGCCGACCAAAGCCATGCTGGCCGAGATTCGCGATTGGAACCCCGAGCTCAATCTGCAGAAAGCTAGCAAGCAACAACGAATAAAGTGGCGGCGGTCGTACACGATTAATTGGCTTTACGATGAAGGGCCAACATTGGGTATACGAAACTGTGGACTGGTCAATTACTGGGCCATGGAATAAACACCGAAGACTTTACGGCTTGAACGAGTTTGCTGATGATATCACTACCTTTGCTATGCAGAAGCCTGGTACTGATATTCGCAAAGGAATCCTTCCCCATCATGTATTCCAGATGCAATTTATCGTAGATTCTCTCACGGCATCGCGCGGCTGGTCACAGAGCAATCTGCACGATCATATCCTGACTCCTCCTGCCCCTGGCTTCCGTCCGAGGCGGGACGTCGACCTCTTCCAGGACCGTAACAACGAGAGAATGGGCCATGGGTGTTTACAAGCGATTGACATTTTAATCCAATTTATCGATAAAGACTCCGAGTTGCATGGAGACCCCAAACGCCACCAGGACCAGTCGGAAATGCTGAAAGAATTTCAAGAAGATTTCATGGATTGGCTGGGATATTCGAAATACTCGCACGGCTTGAATACTATATCTCCCTCTCGATTTTCGAATACTAATGCAAATGGTCTCTGGGAGTATTCTCCGTTCCGGCGTCGGTTTGACCGAAGCCCTGACTCTTGCTTACGGATTGAACTTCAAGTTCTGGGACAGAATGCCCGAGCCAATGTGTCTCATACACTTGCATAACATGTTGGTTCAAAAGGGATATATTGAAAAAGAAGTTGGGCTGTTTTCTAGTCTGCAGGACCTCTTCAAGAAGTCGATGTTCTCGGATGGTAAACCGCCTACTTCTCATTTTGAGAATGCCTTTCTAGCCGTGATCAACGAAACAGGTTCTCGTCTGGCCACTGTTCAGCGACGCGCACTTGGTCGGACTGTCTCCCGCACGGCAGCTGATTTACACGGGTTGCTGAATCCGAACACAAATCGTTTCTTCAAGACGAAGTCCCTCCTCCAAATTTATCGCGACGCAGAATGGCTTCCAGATCGCGTTCCTGATGATGAAATTGAGATGCCATCTGTATTAGGCTGCGTGCGCCTTTCTCAGACGAAGATAGTTCAGGAATTAGAGACGGGAATGACCACATTCAAGCCAAGGCTATTGGAAAGTCGGATAAAATATCAATGGTGTAAACACGAATATAATCGACTGTCTATTTTCATGCGACCAGGCGAACTGCTATGATTAACTGACTATGTTACCTGTATCAAAAGACTCCCAAACGGCCAGACAGACAACCTCAAAAAATTTGACAGATGACATCTGATCTTCACACGCTAGAAATATGCACACTTTCAAACATGGCCCCATCCAGCGGCTCCCGAGGATTGAAATTCCAATTCTCGAGTTGGCGACGGCCTCTTTGTTTATGAAGAGTAACCCGCTTAAAGTTGCTAGTTGCAGCCGGGTATGATTTAGGAGGAAACCCATGATCGAGCTTAACCATAGCCCCGTTGGTAAAGACACAAGCTCGGCAATACCATCCTAACGGGAGAGACCACAGTTAGCAATAAGATTGTCTACAACTTAGAAGGATGGTACGAACCACAAACGAGAAGCGCAAAACTGTCAGCGTTTTGGCGGAGGGTGGCGGCTACCGGCGCGGTGGCTGGGTCATAGGAGTTAACAGCACTGCGAGTGATTGCTTCGTATTTGTAACTAGGATATATGCGTAAGTAAATGCACGATGAAGAATATTTCGAGATTTTGTCCTTCGTGGTTCTTCCGCTTCACTAGATTAGGAATCTGGACTTGAATAGAACCAAGGTAACTCATAAGTTTATGTATGACTTAAAAGATGGGAAAGGAAGTCTAAAACACTAATGATGACGATTTGAATGACTGATGTTGTACAAAATTCAAGAGACATATAGATGTTGCTTACAGTTCAGCCACCCTTTGTTGATTCGGAACAGGAAGACTTCCAGGAACTGTGAAGATTTCTTTAATTAGCGATGCTAAAATACGTGGGGAACACTAACATTGCTGCATATTTGTGGCGTGCATCATCTCGTGCGCAATCTTGTATACCAGCGTTCGCGCAAATATGTTAATCCCGAACGTTGTTGGGATTATATTGCCCGGTGGAAAATACTTCCCTCGGTAACTCTCAGCGTCGACTACGTCGTAGGAGTTCATAGCACCATCTTCCGTATCCGAGCATAGTACGACGACTGTGTAGGTGTTTGTCTGATACGTGAAAGCTTCAGATTGACCGGCGCAGGCATTGGTAACTCCTGGAGCTAGAGGGGCCCCTGATCTTGGGACCGTCACCCGAAAGACGCCGTTGTCCCAGGTAAAATCTCGGTACAAGCCTTGCTGAGCATCGAGTGTCGTTAGATGCTTATCCGTGCAGGTGAAAACTAAGTGGACGCTGTTTGAGGCTACAATAGCTTTGTTTAACCATTCTATAGGGGCAGTCAGCACTGTATGCGTCTCTTCAAATATGAGAAATCTTGAAGGCGAAGAAAACCCAACGGCAAGTACGTAGAGACGTTAAGGAGGTAGAAACAGTCAGCCATCTTTGGTGGAGGGAGGGGGGGGGGGAATGTGAGTGGTTGACATTCGTAGCAGCGAAAACTAGTATTGAACAAATACCCGTAGGTCCGGATCTCAGAAAAGGCGTGAGTGATCACCTTTTAGGTAAGTTCTTGTGCCTTCATCATCCTCATTTGGTGCCCCTAACATCGTTTGAAGCAAATTGCCTTGTCGATGATCTGACTTTGCGTCCGACGCTCGACCAATGGCGTAATTAGCCATAGTTTTCCATGCTTCTATATAGTTGAGATTAGTATAATTTGCTTCGCAGAATATACCAATTTGATGTTTAGAGGGAACAGAAAGAAATTCGGTTGAGGTAATCAAAACTCAAAGCTTTCGGGGTCTGTGCAAAAATGCTTCAATTGATTACTTACCTATGGCGTTCTCCACATCGCCAATTTTGCTGACTCCGTTGACATTTTCACAGTCTGTAGAGACGATATAGGCTACAGACGGTAATATCACATGGTGTAGAACTACGATACCAGCGCCAAAACTCAGAATCTTCATGATTATGAGGAAGAAATATCGGAGAGTGAAGACTCAAATGAATGGTTGAGGGATACTCTAAATATATGAGAGTTCTTCGACTCTTCAACCTGTACACTTATAGGAGAGATTAATTTGCTTCCTCCTATCTTTAGATCAAGGCCCAATGCTCCTTTAAGACCATAAGCACTTGATATCCAAAGGCCATCTGATTCCAAGTGGCCTGACCCGAAAGAAAGACACGAACGATATGATAGGCAGTACCGGAGTCTTCAGCACCCAGAGATCTCTTCAGGTCACCGAAACAATTGTGCCACTTCTGTCATGGACGCAAAAGTGAAACCCGCGAATAATACATGGGTACTCGTATAGCCAGGTAGCCCGGCCCCAATCTGCCCCACTTTTTTCGGTCCCTATAAGCGGAACGTCCCGTTTTCATTATTATATAGGGCTGCAAGGGCCCCAGAGTATGGCGTGACACAGGCGCACAAGATAAGGAGCCAGCATACGGTCCGACTACCGTCGGACATCGCTCGGTATCTTATTATTCCTCACTCAATCCTTTTCAAACAGGTTCAATCCTACTGATTTCCCTTTACACCGTAATCTATGAGCATCAAAATGTCAACCCCGGGCCCCGACCCAGAATTTCCTGACTGGCATCCGGATTTTAATGGCCCACATTTTCAACCAACTGGAGGTCCAAATGGCACACCATTCTCTATTGCCATTGTCCGTCCTGGAACCGGCCATGACAGCAGTGAGGAAAAACAACGCACTAAGCTTTATCAACGAGAGCTGGCAGGTGCATACCAGAGTATCATACCAGATGATGAAGACGATGACGAAATCCAAGGTCCTCAGCACCATGATCCTATCCTTGGTTCAGCTGTTCCTAGGAAATTGGGAGAAACAGAAACAGGTTGGGAAGTCTGGTTGGATCACAGTAGGTTATTCTGATGATTCCGATCTCTTTGATCAAGTATCATGACTCTCGCTGCACATTTGAGCCTTCACCATTATGCATTCTGATTCTTCGCTAGAGCAACGAACATATTACTACAATCGTTCTGAGAATATCACCAAGTATTCATGGACACAAGCTGAGATCGAAGCTGAACAAAGGCGACATGCACAGCAGAAGTCGGTGGCGAATGAAGTTATTCCCCGCAACAACGAGGACGAGAATCAGGAATCGCCGCCAGTGATGGAGCAGCAAGCGGTTCGGAGATCTTAGGATCTTGCCGAATTCCGTGCTGATTTGCATGTGTAAATGTGGCGAAATGTGGCGTGTAGAGCATGCCACAGGCTGGTCTAACCTTTATGTCGAGCGAGGATATATGGAAAGCAGCACAGCCCGTCACGTCACCTGCTGCTCCCAACACTACCCAGGTACCTACGTACACTCGAAATCCAACCTTATTGTTTCTCTGGTTAATCTGATCCCTGAAAATCGTCTTGATTTCCATGGTGTGATCAGGTATGTCCTCAAAACACCTTTCGGTATGATGATAGTCTCGCAACGTCCAGCGTGCAACTTACTATACGAGCTGCTTACTCGGATAGGCGGCTCCACTACAGAGTTATCTGCAATCTACTCGCTTCATTATGTCCATCAGAATAAAATGAATCCTGGTCGCGCTGCCTTCGGAAATTCAGTTTTCTCTTCAATTCTTACGTTGTTCATTCCGCACGTTCTTATGCTTTACAATATGGCTCCTGAAATCTATCTACATCATCTGGGAACTCAAAGTACCTTCCGCTTGTCATTATTTATCACTGTCCTTTCCATTCTTTGGGGGTTATCGGTATCGGATGAGATAAAGCCCACGAAGGCCGCTTGCGCTTCTGATGAAGTAAACGCAGCTACACTTTCTTGCGTAACAGATTCGACAGGGTCTACATTATGCCCTATCGGAGTAGACCCCGTTGCAACTTATGCAACAATTGATGGGGGATACCAGTGGCTCACTGACGAGATCGAGACGACCACTGAATCTGGTATGCCAACGACGGAAACTGTTCCTGTCTTCACTGCGACCCAAACCAATTAGTACGTCAACGCACGTAGCTTCCACAAACATACCCCGGTTAAAAGGCATTCATCCTAACTAATTTATCCGCCATAGTCTTGATATTACACCTATTACCGTCACCAGCAATGGGGCTGTTTCAACAACGACACGAACAGAATACGTATCGTGGATTACTGCGACACCGACTTACAACGGCGTGGCAGCCACTGCTGCTGTTATTGCTGGAGTTGTCATTGCGCCCGCATTGATACCTAGCATTCAAATAGTCGCGGATAGCGCTGCTGGAATGACCATAGCAGAAATCGCAGACGAGTTGAGGAACACTGTGGGAACCAAAGCACTCGAGGCAGGAGATATCCAAGGCATTGCCACCTTCATTTTCACCGCAATTCTCGGGCAGGGTATAGCAGGATTTCTTTACCCGATTATTATCAGACCCTACTGGATAGGCCCTACGGCGCCTTTGACGGCCACTGTCACAAGTACGACAGCCTCTGAAGAGCCCACTGTAACAGCTATTCTGAAGCAACCATACGAGGATATGCAAGCCATCCTAGCTGCAAATGTTAGCGGTGCAGAAGCCGTCATAACTGAAGGCGAGCCGCAATGCTCAGGCAATGGGAGAGATGGGACGGATCCTGGTGTTGCAAATACACTAGCGTCTAAATTTTGCACAGGGAGCCAGCTCGACTTCTCTAAAGACGAATCGAAAAATCTCGGTGGCCTTGACCTTAGCCCACCTGTCGATCTTCAAGGCGTTACCATCGATTTCAGTTACAAACATGATACGGGTATGTGTGAACTGACATGCGAGCAAAGCTATAGCGCGATGATCAAAGCCTGTAAGTCATTCACGTCTCTGAGAATATTCTAGAGGCTTCATTAACAACTGTTCAGGTCAATATACCACCCACTCCATTTCGAGCTCTGCAAGCATAACTGATGAATGCGGAACCTATTCTATGGCCATGGTGCCACCCCGGACAACATACACACAAATCTGCACACCTCATAGCGGAGAATATATAGCCTTTCCACGGAATATCGGCGCGGACGCTATAATCCGCTCTTGGTCATGGTTCAATGATGCTACATTAACAATTCCCACATACCCCTTGCACGTTAACATGGGCTCGCATTTCCGCTTCAAAGGAAACATTACTTGGAGCGCGAACCAGAACGGATGTTATGCGCAGGATTTAAATTATCAGATCTCGCGCGACGTCTGGATTACGCTATATGCGACTGCTATGGATAATTGTAAGCTATGAAAGCGTTTCTATTCTGTGGCTATGAGCGTGGCTAACCCGTGTTTAGGTGACACGAACACAGTTACTGCAAAGTATGGCGCTATGCCGTTGACTTGGAACAGTCCTCATGGATGTATTGATGCGAACTTTTGGGCTGTGGCTGGCTAGTATTATATCTCGTTTGCAAAATCATGTGTCAAGTTACATAAAAGAGGATCATTCTGGCTTTTTTGTTTTTCGTAATATGTGGTGATAACTGTCTTCACAGGAGAAGCTTGCTTCTGATATATGGTGAGTTTACCAAGCGTCTCCCGAGAAATATGGGGACTGCATTTCTTCGTTATGGTTGGGCAAGAAGTAGTTATGTTTCTTGATAGTTAGAAAAGGAGGTTGCCATAGACTTCGAATTTGCAAGCCAGGGGGAAGAGGGAGGGCTTGCATTTGTCGTTCCGAGGACCAAAGAAGTCAAAACCTAAAAATTACTGGGATGTATTCTTGCTGAGTCAATCTTATAACCCCAAACTCCACGCTAAACCCAAATTCCATACAAGTCCCAACGCCAAATCCGGTTCCAATTTGATATCCGCCGTCACCCAGGCGCCTCACAAAACCTTGACTTTGGTCCATTCGCTAACCTGCACGCCCAAATTCAATCCATTCTGCGCCCACCACTTCTTAACCGCAAACGCCTCACCCTCACTACCCACGCTATCCTCAAGCGCCTCCTCAATGTCACATGTCTTGTACTCAGCTCGCGGGCCTGCCCGTCCTTCTTGAGCACGATTGAACTGCTTCCACCACTCCAAAACCTCCACATGACCATTCTTGGTCGGCTCAATCAGGATACGATTGTCGAACGCCATCTTGTCCCCTTTGAGTGCACGCCAAGTATCAAGAACCTCGACGTGTCCTTGTGCAGAAGCAATCTTAGCGACGGACTCCTCGTGGGACACGGGAATGCGAGAGTCATCCCACCAGCGGAGGACGCGCGATTGGTTGTTCTGCGCAGCGGCCAGAAGGGATTTGCCTGGCTTGAGGAAAAGAGGTGGGTGCAGGTCGCTTGGAGTAGAGCTAGCATCTCCTTCCGCAGGTATCGGGGAGTTATGGCGGTGGCGGATTTCCGAGTCCATGTAGTAGCTTCCCTGGTGCATGCTTGCGTGCTTCCACCATTCGAGGACCGCCATGTGACCCTTTGAAGATGCTTGTTCAAGAGCTGCGTCGGTGTATTTCAAGTCCAGGCCAGATCTGCGCCACCAATCGAGGACGTGAACAAAGCCTGATTTGGAGGCTCCATCGATGGCTTCGTAGGTGTAGGCTTTGGAGAGGAAAGTGGGTGATGTACGCCACCATTCTAGAATTTCGGTTCGCCCGTAGACGGCGGAGGCTTTTGTTGGGAGAAAGCTGCCGCCGAATGACTCGAGGAAAATATCCTTTTGGTTCATTTCAAGGTACGTGAGAACATCAGTAAGACAGAACTTGATGATTAGCTTCACGCAAATACTTGAAAGATATCGAATATCTTCAGGGGCGGCTTTGAGCTTGTCGATTATCTTCGGCACAGGTGATGTGAGGATTATCCACTCTAGTGAGCGCATGTAGGTTTGTAGTTCGCTCCTTGGGCCATTGGAATTTCGCCGCCATTCCGGAGGTGTTGGGAGAGTAGTATAGACTACCAGGGCCTTCGCAATTTCCCAGTCTCCAACGTATTCAAATATGGTGCTCCATAGTTCCGGTGGGAGCAATTTGTCTGTCTTCGTGCTATATCGTGCCGAATTTGCCGCAGCAGTGGTGGCGATGTCGACATCGTGACCAATGGTGAGAAGCTCCGCCTGGTTCTTGATCACATCCACAAGCTCACTGAAACCATCCCAGCTCACAAAGCATTTTGCGGGTGTCTTCTCATTCTCGTAATGCCACAATATTGGCTGCAAAACCCTAACCCACTGCCATTTACGCTCGACCTTGCGCAACTGCTTCTTGGTCATGGGGTTCTCCCACATGGAGGTCGTCATCCCGGGCACCAGTAATATCTTCTTCGACACGTCCCAGCCGCGGAGAATTTCGAGCAAGAAACAGTCGGTGATGCCGTGCAACATCTTCGCAAATGTATCCGCGTCGATTGGTGCCAGAACCATTATGTCTGCCCAGTCGCACATATCGTATGCCTGCTGCTTATACCAGTCGATTTGTGACTTCTCGATTTCCCTCTGTGCCGCATCGGTTCCCTTGTGAGACCTGAAGAATTTATTCTTTAACGTCAACGTCTCCTGCGATAGCCGGTGTGTAGAGTATGCATCTTCGTCCACAATAGCTCGGGTCTCGATTTTTGGGTTCTTCGAGAGTCGTACGACCAACGCTTGTGCTTGTGCCACGTCCTTGTCACCGTTGGAGGCGATTAGGACTCGAAGCTTTGGGGATTCGCTGACTCGCATATCTGCAATCGACGAGGAAGAGGAGGAAGATCTCGAGAGGCTTTTGAGGAACCGTGATCTTAAGGAATGCGGGTGGTCTGCCATGTTGTGTTGTCAATCAAAATACTTGGCAATGCAATTTTCAATCATGAAGAAGCGGTGGAGGGGTAATTGAGTTGACGTCAAGCAGTACTGGAGCTGTTTTATGCTGCGAACATTGCACAAGAAAATGTGAATTGGGGCTGTCGTATTTTTGGGGGATCATAAGGAGTTGAGATATATACAAAGGAGCGGAAGGTGGTGTCTCTGTGGAATGATGGGCGGGGTATTAAGCAAGTGGTTCGGTTTACCAAGGTTTCGAGGTCGGGGTGGCTCTATCTAGAATAATATTCACGATAACGCCACGGCAGCAGCCAAAGCGCCACCATAAGCCGGCCCTAGCAGAACTTTAATCCGACCACCCCTGCCTTATATCAACCTCACTTCTACATCTTCACTTTCAACACTATCAAGTCCAAATCTCTTCCAGAGTTTCTATTGTATGGTACAACTGCATTGAAATTACTGGAAACTAAAGGTATGGCCTGCACAGAATCTCAAAGAACTCACAAATATCTAATTCGGCAAGACAGCCTTCCCACCGCTCCTTCTCGTCTCCTTAAGCACCAAACTTTCAACTTTTCAAAGTATGAATATACAATTTCTGCTGAATCAAATAGCTTTCGGCAAGCCAAAGACTCCGAGAAAGCATTTCTCTCCAACGACACAAAGCCTTCAGTCGGTTTCTATGTCTCGTCATCAGATATGAGGTCAACAAAGATCCTGCCTTCCGAATCAACCCGCGACTTCCTAGCAGGTGCAGCAACGATCGGCTCTGGATCACGCTTTCTCTTGTTGCTCTGCTTGGGGGCTTCCTCACGGCTGATACGGGCCAGTATCGCAATGGTACTGTGATGCGGGGCCAATTCTCTTTGATCAACAGGGACCAGCTCCCATAACTTGTTCCTCAGCGTGGAGAACTTGTTGCGACCTAGCTGTGCGCCATCTTTGTCTTCATATCCAAGTTCGTGGACGAGATTTGCTGCTGCCGCAAGACTCTTGACTGCCCATCTCCATGCCGCTACATCTTCTTCCGTTTCCTTCTTAACAATTCGCTGCCAATTCATGCTATCGCCCACGCTGCCAACGAACATTTGAAGAGCCTCCTCATCATTAATTGCTTGTTTCTCGAAGAATGAGACTCGCTCAGCTTTGTCTGCTTCGGTGTCGTTCTCGGCGTCGAATGGCATTGCCGGATACCCAAGACTGCCCCTCCAGAGAGGCAGTATATGGCGTTTGACTTGCTGTGTCAGCACCCGGCCGTGAAGGATGCTTCTTCTTTCGTCGAGAAGGTAAGTCCAATCACCGAGGCTGTAAACCTGGAGGTATATTTGCTTCGGGATGTACATCTCCAAGTCCTTCACGCGGCATTGATGTGTGCAGAAGTATATGATGCTCAAAACCTTCTTGGCGTAATCCCACAGAAGGCTAGGAGCGGAATCGTCGGCCTGGTCCATGTCCCAAGCAACCCATTCCGAGATCTTGAAATCCCACATTTCCCAGCCTTTTCCTCTGCATCGAATCCCGCTGAAATTGAGGAATGTTCGTCGAGCGTCATCGTCCAGATCGATGATCAATTTCTTTGGTGAATGACTCGCCGCTGGTCCCGCAAGTGCGTCGTCGTATGCATCCCTCCCCTTTTGCAGTCTCAAGGCATTTGCGTCAGCCTTTGAGGTCTGAAAGTACTGACGGAGTGGCTGATGGACGCTCGGCGCGTTTGGACTCTCTACCTTGATCCTTGACTTGCTCTCCGGCTCGGCACTCTCTGATTTTTTGATACTAGCCTGCGTCGTTCTAGTTCGCTCCGCATTCTCGATCTCCTCTTTCTCAATTGCCCTGAGCTCAAGTTGTAATGCCCCCACCTCGTCCCACGCAACATTGTCTAGATCGAGCGATCCTCCGTCGTCCATAGTACGGGAAGATTGTATGGCTTTCTCCTTAGCTGCAGTAAGCCTCTTCCGAAGTTCTTGAATCCGTTGAGACGCCATGGTGCTCTCCTTTGCTGTTGTGTTTGTTCAAGAGTGGTGTTGTGAAGTGGGGATTTGGTTGAGAAACGATCTTTTGAAGTTCAATGTGTCGGCAAATAAGCATTCACTTGATTAGTCTCTGGCGAGAGGTTTCCTTATTAATTCTTAGTCCCAACGGTTTTATAAGCTGTAATTCCAGTGAATACGATACGATACCAGTTAGCGAGTGGGTGAATGCAAAGTCTGCCTTTTCTTTCCAGTACCCAAGCGTTACCTGGGTGCAACTTCGTGTTACGACTAAAAGTTGTTGCCAAAACCGACAATTGAATATCGCGGAGCATGATTTACTAAATTCAAACACACATCTGCCAGTGCATGGTAGCTTGCTTTAATGCGCCATCATATTGATTATGATCCGCCTGGTGTGTACCATCTGTAATATCCACAAAACAAATACATAAAAAAAAAAGAGGGAATTCCGTCACAACGCTCAAATGCCATTACAAACCCTGCTAACAATGCAAATGCCCAACAAAGGAACTTAGGGTCCGTTTCATCCCATATTTTCAAATCCCGACATCAGTTCATACATTCATTGCGCAGGCCCGAAGCGGACCTCTTTCCCTCCAATAATTTCACATTCATGGTCCGGTGGCAGATAGCCAACGAAAATCCGGAGTTTATAGAAAGTCTGGTAACTGTGCTCGGCGTGCGGTCTATAGATCCTGAGGTATTGACAGCTCTTCAGGAAGATTGTCCGCGGGTAGTTCGTCGAGGAAAACACATTGTTGGTGATGTCCTCCGGAACCCCACTGGCTGCTAGATGTCCCTATTTTCGTTATTGTAAGCATAACTCACCCTTTAGAATTGCCCGACACACTTACATATGCCATGACTAATTTCCTGGCTCTCGAGAAGGCGCTTGTGGGCAGGTGATTCAGAGTTGGGTGAAAGTTGACTACGTGTCCAGATGTTAGCTTTGCGATCGAGGCAAGAATGCAGCACGTTACTTTTTCCAGAAATGCTTGCCTTTGCAGCCACAGCAGCGGACTGGGCCCGGAGGGAGATTGATGTTGGCAAGTGAGCATTCGAGATGAAGAATCGACATTGCGATAAAGATCTAACGATATAATTAGTAAGCACATTAGCGAGGTGGCATCCTGGCCCCTTGCAACCCCCCTTTTCAGACCCCTGTTGTCTGACCTGTCATGTGATGATGTGGGCTGTACAAATCCTTCCGGGTATTATGTTGCATGGAAGCTTATGTGATATTCTTGGTGAGCATTCACATTTATATTGGATGGGAATTCGGAAAAGCAACGGTGTTTTAATTGAGTAAAGTATTAGCGCAGGGTAGCTACAGGAAGGTATGTCCGCCAATATCCAAATGCCAATCCTAACTGCAAGGAGTGGAATATTTGGCCTCTTTGACTACCTTGATGTCAAAAGGCATTCTTACTGTCATCTCGCAACCATTGCAATACTTGTGAAGACAGAACCCAGCGAAAGGACAGCCGTCTCCTCTGATGCAGAATTGGTGACCCGGCTTAAATTCCTTGTTGACACGACCGCACTGGGAATCATTAGAAAGTGCGCCTACGTCGAGATAGCTCCAGGAATGAGGATAGGGTAAGTTTACATACAGCGCAGCATTTGATGGTAACGACTTGGACCATTTCGAGATGGTTTCAAGTACCGGGCGTGAAGACTTGAGAGTTCTGTGAAAGGAAATCCTAGCTTTGGAATTCCCACGGGTAGGCTCTGAAGGTTGGATATTGCTGGCCTCGATAATTTTAAGGGAGATAGAAGAGGGATTTTGAGAAAGGGGGGAGATATTTGTATGCTTCATGCTCTAGAAGCCGAAGGTGAATAACTTGTGTCAATCCATTTACCTTCTAAGTGAGTCATTCGAAAGAACATGACAATCATGAATATTTGTAGAGCCATTATGTGAATGCTAGAAGACCGTCGCCTGAGAAAGGTAAACCTCCAGCACACGAAAGTAGACAGCTGGACAACCGGCAGGTCACATGATCGTCCCCGATTTGTTTCGGGTCAAAGGATCGGTAGAGCTCATGGGCAAGTAATATTCTGCCTGGTTCAATCAAACAAATAAGCTAACTACCAACGATTCAGTATTTCAGCTTCCGTAAAGCAACGATCCAATTTCCATCTCCCACCCGTCAAAGTTCTATCTCCATTTCCCAAGAAATCCTCCCACCACAGCCCCAGACTCGCCCGGCGGCAGCAACTTATGATCAAACGGCACTGTCATCGTGCAGCGGCTGCAAAACACGTGATAGCATGGCTGTTCCCCACTTGTTCCAAACGGACTATCGATTCCATGACATGCTAGGTGGCCTTGGAAAACTGTTTGGTCAATGAAACCACACTTTGAGGCTGTCAGTGGGAGATTATTGTAGTTGATTGACGGGTTAACATACGTCGCAGCATTTGACGGAGAGAATTTTGGCCATTTGAGTTTTTGAGCGAGCGTAGGGACCGAGACTCGATGTTATGAATCTTGTGCTCGGGAAGTCAAAGTTTTGTGGGATTGATGGGAATACTTAGTGGTTGAGTTGGAACTGAATTTTAGAAAAGTTGAAAAGGGAGAGGAGTCTCAAGAAGCACATCGGGTAGTGAAGTGTGAGTAACATCCATTCGCTACGCTGGGACTTTGTATTTCTGGATTCATCCACCCCACATACTTCTGAATGGTGTGCTAATTTGTAACAACGACAATGGAAACTCATATTATTGTGAGACAGACGATTTGTATGCAATCCTTTCTTGTAGAATAATCCGATCAAACTCCAAAGGTCACCTGACTGTCCCCGACGATTCGCTCAGGGAAGGCAAGACCAAAGTCCCAGAGTCATCATCGTCACTCCCTAATTCTTCAATATACAATCAAACTACTACAACTTTCAACCTACGCATCTGAACTGCATCAGCTGACCCCAACCGTTGAATCCCTAAATATAAACCCCCGTCGTACACTTCAACACCCCCGGCTTCCCGCATGATCATTCCCAAATTCCACACGCGGCAGCCGTTACACCACCGCAGCTCACCTGCATATTTACAGGGATCGCGAACGGTGCCGTGCTCATTCGGGGTACCTCGCAGACGGGAAGATGCAGGTGCAGGTGTATAGCAATCAAGACAGGAAGTTTGTCAGGTGGAGTATTTGAGAACTGCCTTGTCTCCTTTTTCATTGAGATCTATTTGTTTTTCTCTTTACTGCTTTTATTTGAGAACAATTGAGATCCTTGAGAGAGAGGTTGAGTGGAATGATATATACCCTCCCGTCACAATGGTACCCCGCATCCTGAGTTTCGTGCTGCTCTTCGCAGCACTCGCGAATATTGCACTCGCAACTGTGTAGGTTCTCCTCCCCCCACTGACTGGCAAAAAGCTAATAAAGATCAAGAATAACACCAACAACCCATTTCTCCCCAACCCACGCACAAACACCAATTGGCACTTCCGCCGCCTACCTCGCATCTTCAACCCTCCAAGCCCTTGATCAGAGCTGGAAGAACTCTCCCGCCTATACATCAATTGGTATCCCCCATTCCCATTTTAAGTCTCTTATAAGTCGATTTCGAACGCCGCTGACACCCAGCAATAAACAGAAGTAGAAGTCTTCCTCGCGGCCCCTACAACAGCTCAACTCTCCCTCGCTATTTCCGGGTATAATTGGGATACTATCGTGGGGGAACCGTGGTATGAGAATGTGGAGAAGGGGTGGAAGGATAGTGTGAATGAGCAGGAGAGGGTGTTGCAGAATGGGCTTGATACTGCGATTGCTAGTGAGGGGGTGGGGTTGCATGTGAGTGTCGTTGTCGGGGCGGTGGGGTTGGGAGTTGTGCTTTTGTTGTGAGGGGATCCATGGGTGGATTCGGATATGGGAATGAACTGGAAGAATGAAGTTTAGACATGTGACATGTTATGCAACAATCTCAGCGCTGTTATTCGTTCCCATACCTAAGCCCAATCCTATTTACCAACACCCTTAACCTTAAACCCCAAAAACGGTACCCCACTCCTCAGCGCCAAACTACTACACACCACACTGATACTACTCGCCGCCATCGCCAAACTAGCCCAAACCGGATCCAACCTTACATGGACCCCATCACTAACCACCGGGTACAAGACCCCAGCTGCAACGGGCAGCGCGATAAGGTTGTATACCAGAGCCCAGGCAAAATTAAATTTAATCCTTCTGAAAACGAATTTACTGAGATCAAGTAACGTGATGAGCGTGGCGAGGTTGCTAGAAACGAGCACGAATTCCGCTGATGAGATGGCAATATCTGAGCCAGAGCCAATGGCGATGCCTACATCTGCAGTCGTGAGAGCAGGCGAGTCATTGATGCCGTCTCCTACCATAGCGATCATGGCGCGCTTGACTGAGTGTTCTGCGCCTGAGGACGTTCGGGCTTTGCGGGATTTTTGTAGGTATTGTATCTTCTCCGCTTTCTGGCTGGGGAGGACGCCGGCGATGATGTTCTCTGATGGGATTCCAACCTGGGCGCCGATTTCATTTGCTGTGATTTGGTTGTCTCCCGATAACATCCATACCTCAGTACCTCGCTCCTTAAGGGCCTTAATGATCGCGGGGGCCTCCTCTCGAATAGGGTCGGAAATGGCGAATACTGCTACTAGGCGCCATTGAGCAGTCTGTTCTTCGTCCAATTTAATCGCCGCAAGAGCAACAGATTTCCCTGAAGATTTGTATGAGGATAACGTTGGCAAAGCAGAATCAGGAATGGAGACTGAAAAGTCGGTCATCAGAGCCTCATTGCCGATGAGTATGGTGGCCATCCTGGGGAATGTCCCCCGCATTCCTTTACCCGGGATTTCGGACACCTCAAAATCAACCACATCAGGTTGAACATTCTCCTTGCGCGACTCGCAGAAAGAAACCAGAGCTTTCGCAAGCGGATGGCCGCTGCTGTCCTCGACCACTTTCACCATACCCAGGATGCGCTCCTGAGAAAGCGTAGGATGGTGTTCAACATTCTCCGAGATGAATTGCGAGTCGGTCACAACCGGTTCGCCACCCATGGTCAAGGTGCCGGTCTTGTCGAAAACGATGCAGTCGAGCCTACTGGCCTTCTCAAATGCCTCTCCGCCGCCTTTCACCAGTATACCGTTCTGTGCTGCTAAACCGCCACCGACAAACAGTGCAGTAGGCGCAGCAAGGGCTAAGCCGCAAGGACACGCTACGACGAAAACTGCAATGGCGAATTGGAGCGACCAGGTAGACCAGCCTCGAGAGTTGGGCCCCAAGTAGTCATCGGGCAGATCACCTGAGATGCCCAAGGCGAGCCAGACAAGCCACGTGATAATGGCAATCAATGTTACCATGGGGACGAAGTATCCAGTGAGGGTATCGGCAATCCGCTCTATTGGGGCCCGACGAGTCTGACCTTCACGGACCGCTTTGACTATTTGGTCGAGCATTGAAGACCCAGCGACGCCAGTAATCTTGACAGAGATTGGCCCATCTTTGTTGACTGTTCCCGAGAAGACTTCGTCGCCGAGCGTCTTTTTGATGAGCTTGGACTCTCCTGTAAGGCTCGATTCGTCGAACTTGGTCTCCCCTTGGACTACTACGCCGTCACAAGGTGGGGACGCCCCATGTCGAATTTTGACGATATCTCCAAACTCGAGCAGGCCGACGGTAATGGCTTGAATGGACTCTATCTTCCCATTACCATTGGCAATTTGTTTTCCATCGCTCGAGTCTGAGTCAGGTGTACTGGAAACAAGCAAGCTATAATTTTCAGAGTCAGCCTTGCACATTCAAATGTATGGGGAGCTATGGAACAGCTACAGGTCACGTACAGAGCCTCGGTGGGTCTCAGATTCCCGAGCATAGTGACAGCATCTCCGGTCTTCGCCTTGCTATAAGCCTCAATAAGTCGGCCAATGAGGAGGAAGAGAGTCAAGAATACGACTGAATCGAAGTAGTAAGTTGTGTTATCGGGAACCAAGGGAGGGTTGACACCAGCAGCAATGAGTTGAGCTACTGAAGAGATATATGCGATTGATGTACCGAGTGACATTAACATGTTCATGCTTCCAAACCGGTAAAACCTTTTCAAGACTGGTGTCTGGCTACTGGGTCGCCACATGGATCTGACTTCCTTGAGGGCCCTGAGGTGGAACACATCAGCACAGAGGAAATAGACTGGAGTGGCCAAAACAAATAGTGCCCATTGTGCTCTGCTGACTCCGGCACGCAACGGCTGTTCAAGAAATCTTCGTCCTGGATCGCTAGATGGGACAAGACTCATGTATATGATACCGATGATGAGCGTCGGAATAGCGATGATCAGGGTGAGAATCACACGATTGAGGATTCGAAACTGCTCTCGTCTGTGTATCAGACGCGATCGTTCTTCCAAAGTCGGAGGATGATAAATTGAGGGCTTGATAGAGTCGTTGGCGTTCGAGATGGCCTCGATGATGCTCCTGATGGTAAAATCTGGCACTTGGGGAGTGTACGTGATGGTCAATACTGGATCTTCGAGATCTGCCGCCTTGTCGATTTGAAGCCGGTCTCCAAAAGCATCGCAAAGTTGGGCTGAGACTTTTTCGGGGCAGTTGCCGCAGAACATACCATCAACAAGGATATCGACGGTACGGACCGTTTTTGGCCCTGTGGATAGGTTAGCAAAAACTTCAATCAAGAATAAAACATTCTTAGGTGGAGAGTAGAAGGGGCAAATTAAGAGGAGGGTGTGACCCGGACTCAGCATCTTGAAGACTTTCGCACGGCTTCGAGATTGTCCAAGTTCGTCTAGGGCATTTTCCTACGTACCATTTTCCTCAGTCCGGGCGGTATCGACGACGCTGTCTAAAGTCGCATCGTATCCAATGTCCTCGATAATTGAGGCAATGTCCGTCTTGTGGCCTTCACCAACGAAGTCCACCGTCGCACTATTGGAAATCAAATTGACGACCACGGATCGAACCCAGTCCCTCTTTTCCAGCTCTTTAGTAATGGCCCCAGAGCAGGCGGCGCAGGTCATGCCGCCGATTGCTATGGAGGCTCGCCAGACTGTCTCATTCGCGGTCGAATCGATCACAACCAGGGGTTCCTTTTTGGCCATGGCTTTTGAACTGCTTGAGCAAGTTTCCCAGCGCTGAACGTTCGACCCATTTTTAGGGACTTCGTTCTTGGCACCTTTTGAAGACTGTCCTCCGGCTTGTCGGCAAGCCTCGCAATTCTGAAGGTGAAGATGTGCATACTTGGCGTTGTTCCTGGATTTTGCCGGGTCGTCATCCGACCCGAGTCGATATATCAGCCTGTCGAGGTAGCCAATGTCGTCGGTCGAGTGGGACCTTCTCGGGACAATCGATTGTTTAGAGTCGGTCGTGACATCGGATATAGCGAAGCCTGCGTGTTCCAGAGAGCGCTGAATATCTAGGATGGATAGCGCTTCTTCGTGCACGATGGTAACCAGGCAGGTGATATGGGACGGCGACACGCTGACTGGAGGCGGATCTAGTCGCGAGAGGGTCTCTTTTATATGAGAGACGCATGATGGGCAGTGGAGATTTGACAGTAAGAATGTGGTCGTGATCATGCTTGCGAGTATTTTCCCAAAATCTGCTGGGTACTGTATTATGTTGTGTTGTACGATAGCTTGGTCACGACCCAGGACGTGGTGACGTTTGAGCTTCGATTATCTTTCTTGCGAGGAAAAAGAGGAAGGAGCGCGACGAACAGCAGATGAATGTGAAGAGGATGAAAAAAAAGAAAGACGTTTCGAGAACCTACCTGGAATACTCACCGCAAAATCACCTAGTCGTAGTGGATCAGTAGCATCAGCATCACGATGGGTCACTGCAAAAATGATGTGGCAACGCACAAACTGCTCAACGCGAAAAGATCGCAACGCAAGGGGCTTAGTCTCTGCACACGTGAGCATGCGGAGTAATCTGGTGAGCTCGTCTCGAATATTTGAGCTAGGATAGTTAAATCCATATATGAACTTAATGTTTCAGTCTTTAGTAAAATATCCAGCATCCTTGACAATGAAGGACCTGTTCGTCACGTGTCGAGGATGTTGGGCTGTAGTAGAGACCTCAACCCCTGAGTTTCAGGGGCGTGCTCGCTAAATTTTCTCGCAATAACCTCCTGAAGTAAGACTCATGGGCTGTAAGCTGCTGTTTCTTTTACAAAGCGGGAAACCCCCCTTCTGTAATGCCCGAGGAATTATTGGAGTAAAAGCGGTGTATACCATAGGCAACATTGAAGTCAAGAAAGTGTTATTTAGTACTCCATACCCCCTTCCCCATTTCCAGACACCATTTCATACAACATAGTACTTACATGCCTGTGAACACCAGACTCATTAACCAACTCAACAAGCTCCCTCAACTCCTCCCTATCCTCATCCTCCAATCCCGCCGGCCCCAAATTCCTACAAATCGACCTCGCTAAAATCTCAAAGCAGTCTCGATATTGCTCTGCATTCTGCCATCGATCAGCGAGTATCGCGAGTACAGATGTGCAATCTCGAATCGCGATATCTGCTTGTTTGGAGACTTGAACTCCTCGTGCCCATATTATGTAGAGTATTGTTACGCCAGATTGGAAAAGCGTTAGTACCTAGATTGTTGATCAGTGGTGGCTCTGGGCATGGTTTGCAATGAGATGAGATGAACAAACCACAAGCCAAGGCTGAGCAACCTGACGCTTCTTTTGTAATGCTCTGAAAGATGTACAGGCGTCGCAACCAGCTTGTAAGGCGACATCGCTGACAACACTGCTGATGTTGCTTTTTGATGGGCGACAGAGGACAAGGCGTGATAAGTGGCTAATAAGCCCGAGCCAAAGGGGGCTTTGGTACCCTTCATTGGTCACAAAACTAATGTATAGGTATTAGACAATAATCTAGAGGGGACGTCTCATTAAGCATACGCATGTGAAGTGATTTCATCCGACCAACGGTCTATTTGGAGTATCATGCTTTCTTGCCACTGGGGAGAAACCCCTCCATGAACATCAATCGAGTGTAGTGTGTGCATTATATGAGACTGGCTCAAGCGTATGTTGCAAATATGCGCGAAAGGACCTAATGTTGGTGGCGCCTGTTGGGTTTCTGTGGGTGAAATATCTTTCAGCCAAGGCATCGGGGTACTTTCCTCTACCATGTTGGTGTAGAGAGGTGAAGAAATGTACACATCGGGTAAGCTGACAGGAATATCCAGTGTTGCACTAGTTCCTCTATCAAGCCTATCAAAGAGTACAATATTAGCTTTTGGGGCGAGAAGGTATTGATATGGCGAGTAAATTCTTGACATGAGAATGACTTACGCGTACGCGGAAGACCATACCCTGATCTTTAAATTGCTTTCCTCATCTCTCAAGTCGACTAGGCGATGGAATCCATGTACACTCGCAAACTTAATGATGGCGCCGCTGATGTGTGAAATTCGTGCTGTAGAATCAGAATGCAATGCGTGCATACCAGACAGCAGCATTGCCTGGAGTCGTATGAGGGGACTCGACTTGGTGTTCTGGATGATTGCCACTTCGCTCTGAGCTTGTGACTTCAAGTCTTGGTGTTGATATCTTGGAGCATGGTCTGATTTAGATTGGACCAGTGATCCGATCGCAAATATCTATTTGAACTTATCAAAATAGGTACATAATGATAAGCGAGTTGCCACCCTACCATTTTCACGAAGAATGCAGGCCATCCATTAATTGGTTTACTGGCTGGCGCCAACTTCCATTCATTGTACCATTCTATGCAATCAAGCTCGTTGAGAAATGGGTACTGTGGATGAATAAATTGGAAATAAGTGCGGAAGAATGATGCAGCAGTGGCGGTTGGAATATCATCTATGCCCTCCGGTCTCGTGGAGGGTTTCTGAGTTGGTGGGTTGTCGGGTAACTGTGGGACTGGCATATCTAGCTGATTATCGAATTCGAGAAGGCTCGAGTGGCTATGGTCCATAGCCGTAGACGGCAGTGGAATATTCATACCGCTCGCTATCAAGCCAGGGGCGTGTGGCGGTTGCCATCCCCACATTCTATCTTCATCGGGAGAAGTACCGAAAGGAAAAGTAGCGAAGCTGTTCATAGAGTTTGCCATCATATCCATCGAAGCTTCTCCATCAAGAGCTAGATCCAAAGGTTGAGAACTCATGCTTTGCAGGTGATCTATAGCGGTCCCTGGTTGTTGCTCATTTAGAGATCTCTCGAGCATAGCGGCATAATTTTCAAGCGCCGATACGTAACCAGCGGGGTAGGTCTGGTAAGATTCCGGAATAACTGCTAAGCATTCTAAATTTATATCAGAAGCAAGATACTGTTTAATGTTTCGGCTGTAATTTCGAACATACCTATACCTGCAGCCGCACAATTATGACAGGGCTGCTCGAAGTCACATCTCTGCTTCCGGTGCCGACATCGACGACATGCTTTCTTTTTTCTTCTGAGGGTACCGGTGGAGATCTCGGAGCTTGGCATGCTCGTGTGCTGGTAAGCAGTTCCGCCTGGGATGTACTTTACACGTGATAATAATCCTTGAAGCGGGGGTCGCTTTAACAAGGGGCTCGATGATGCAAGTAGTGAGAAGTTTAATAGAATCTGGTGGTATGAAAATGTTACATTTGGGAGATGTTGTAGTCTGGCAGCTGAGATAAGGAGGCATGAGGGGAAGGTCCAAAAGTGGGGAGGATGGGGCTATGAGCGAGCAAGCTGATCTTACATCCCTGGCGAGATCAGGTGAACCAACCCCAGACTCATGGAACTTTGCTTTATGGGTGCAGAAGTAGTGGGGCAAACACTGCTTTTTCAAAGAATTGTCGCAAGAAGCAAAGAAAGGAAGAAAACCGGGGGAGTTTCCCGTGTTCTGCGATGTCTGAGTTACATTCTTTGAGTGCTCCCCTCCATCACTCCAAGAAGCTAGAACGCTCGCCAGTGTTCTGTTTCTTGAAATATTACGGAATCTATTATGCTGGAATAATACAGGTCTAATTCGTGATTCAGTTACTCTGTTCTTGCCTCAGCTGATACGCGTTGACAAAACTCCTCAGATCTTCAGGCTCACTTCTAATGAGCTTTATCTCCTCTCGACCAGGGTCGCCCCATCCGCCACCGCCAGGGGTCTCAATGATGACTTTGTCTCCAGTCTGCACATGAAAGTCCTTTCTGCCACCAATATTGACCTTCCTCTCTCCGTCACCTTCAATTTTCTCTACCAAAGTATTCTTCCCACTCTTTCCAGGGCCCCCTCCAGCCATGCCAAACGGCTGATATACTCTTCTTTCGCTAACAATTGAGGCACTCAATGGCATCCTGAACTCATACTCACGGATGATACCTGTACCACCGTTGAATCGACCTACACCACTACTCCCGGGACGCAGAATGAAGCGATTGAGGATACATGGATACCGCTTTTCCAGTACCTCAGGATCCGTAATTCTGGTATTAGTCATATGGATGTGCACACCTGACGTTCCATGCCAGCCCTCACCGGCGCCAGAGCCGCCGCAAATCGTCTCGCCGAATCCAAATCCTTGGACATCTTCTCCTGTCTCGGCGTCCTTGCCTCCAAATCCAAATGAGAAGACGTTACAATCGCCTTGACTAGCAGCGCAAGCCTGGAAAGCTTTGATGAGAACATCCGTGACTCGTTGAGACGTAATCGGATTACCAGCGCAGACAGCTGCAGCACCGCTTGGGTTCAGGATCGTGCCGTAGGGAATGTTGAAGGTGATAGGAAGCAAGCAGCCTTCGTTGAGAGGAATATCCTCGTTGATTAAGCAACGTAATACGTACATGGTTGCTGACTTGCTGATGGCGGACGGAGCGTTGTAGCAGTGAAGCCCCTCAAGGTCGGTTCCAGTGAAGTCAAAAGTGGCGGATCCTGAGGGATTGATAATAATTGCAACTTGAATCCGAGTTCCGTCGTCCATATGATCGATCGCGGTCAACGGCTGCCCGTTGAACTTCTCGTATGTCTTCCTGAGATACGCGCGGACTGCTGTTGCCGCATTCTTCTTGATTGCGTTCATATAAAAGTGTACCTAGTGACGTTAAAATCAGACTTAACACTACCAAACTCGCAAACAACTGACCATTTGAATCCCATTCTCTTCAATGAGAGCCTGGACGAGATTGGCACCCTTGGTATTCGCAGCAATTTGGGCCTTCAAGTCATTCAAGTTATCGCTGAGTTTTCGGGTGCCACTACAGCCTGGATGAGCGCCAGCTTCGTCGACTAGAATTCTGGAGATCTGCTCCTCGCGAAAGACACCGTCTCGAACAAGGAAGGTAGACTCAATCTGGGCACCCTCCTCGAACAAACGTGTGGCGCTAGCAGCCATGGAGCCAGGGAGAATGCCTCCAATCTCTGAATGATGCCCACGAGATGCTGTGTAAAAGTTGATGCTTTTGCCTTCTTTGTCGAATATGGGGGTTATGACGGTGATATCTGGTAAATGAGTGCCGCCTGCGAGTGGACTGCAAATTGATTAGATGCTGAATTCACATGCACACAGGATAACTCACGTATTTGAGACAAGTACGTCGCCGGGACGTAGATTTCCAGCGTGTAATTTATGCTGGAAACGGACTGCATGTTCCATGCTCCCTAAATGCACTGGTACGTGCGGGGCATTCGCAACCAAGCCACCATCCGGCTATAATTCGTCAGCTTGGACAATGGCGAGATTAGGCAGGGCGACATACACCAAATAGTGCACAACTAAAATCAAGACGCTCTTTGATGTTTACTGACACACTTGTCTTTTGCAATGTAAGACCCATCTGTTCGGCAATGCCCATAAATCGATTTGACATTATCGAAAGCTGTATAGGATCTTCGGTAAGTGGCTCGTTGGGATCAAGCTTGGCTGCGACTTGCGGGCCTTTGTGGCCAAGATCAATGATGACGTGCGATTGTAAAATTCTTGCTGTGGCGCCGGGTTGAACTACAATCATCTGTGTCTGATCATAGATCATAGCTGGTCCCGAAATGAAATTCCCAGGGCTGCAGTCTTGGAGCAAAAAAAGAGGAGAGTCAGTCCAGCCGCCCTCAAAATAGACTTTCAGACGCTTTTGGACATCCATGCCAACATTAGAATTCGGTAAGAGAGTAATTTCACTGCTGATAGTTCGCTTTTTGCCACGCTGAGCATTCGTATTTGCTTTCGCCCGGACACGAAGATTTTCCACAAGTATTTTCCGATTAGGAAGTGTAAAAGAGAACTCCCGCTGATGCTCTCGCACGAATGCTGATGCATAATCTCCGTCCTCGGGTTGCAGAATCATAATCATGGTATCGGATCCAGAATATCTCAGATTGACGTATCTCTCGTAAGTAATCTGGTTGCTGGTGAAGCCTTCCACTTTCAGTTCTTTTGTAACTTGATCCTGAAAAAATTAATGATCAAATAACCTGAGAAATCGGAAAAACTTCAAATACCTGCAAGTTCGCTAGCCGAAATTCCACTTTGTCAGCAGAGGAAGCATATTCACAAGAGCACGGCTCATGCTTTTCTTGGACAGTGTCGGCTAATGCCATCCCATAAGCGCTCAAAATCGAAGCATGCTTGTGAACTATCACTCTTTTTATATTAAGCCGGTCGGCAATCGCCTTGTTATGTTAGCAAAGCAGGAGAAAACGGGACCGTACGACCGTACTTACGCAAGCATGTTGGCCCCCAGCACCACCAAAACTAGCCAAATTGTGATCTGAAGTATTGAAGCCTTTTGATTCTGTGATCTGTCGGATTGGCCGGCACATAGACTCATTTGCTACGTGCAAAAAGCCGAGACAGACTTCCTCAACAGTCAAAAGTTTTCCACCTGCCTTTTTCAAATCCAAATTGATAGTTTCAGTCAAACTTTCGAATGCTTTCCTCGAAGCATCGTAATCTAGAGGCTCATTCTCATGTGGCCCAAAGATCTTGGGGAAATGGTCAGCAGACAAGCGTCCTAGAACAAGATTGGCATCCGTCACAGTGAGGGGTCCACCCTTTCTATAGCAGGCGGGTCCAGGATGTGCTCCCTTGAAACGTCAGTATGATGCACCTTTAATAATAAATTCGCACGTACGGCTGATTGTGGGCCAGCATTGAACAATCCGTTTCGGTAGGTCAAGATACTCCCGCCACCCGCGGCAACTGTAGTGATGTCTAATTGCGGGGACTGGACTGTGACGCCCGCAATAACATTCTCTAAAGTATGCGTTAGTAGTCCGCCGTAACGGCTCACATCAGTCGACGTTCCTAAAAACATTAGCATTCCGAGATAATTTTGTGTGGCATCTAGACGTACCCCCCATATCAAATCCAATACAAGGGACCTTGTTATCCTCGTCGTAGCAGGTTCTGCTGAACCCGACGACTCCACCTGCGGGGCCTGAGAGTATAGCCCGAAGTCCATTAAATCTTTGCCATCCGACCAAACCTCCATCGGATTGCATGAATTCACATCGAGCTCCTCGATCGCTGTCTTCTAAATGCCCCACAAATCCAGAGCGAAAGCCGTCGATGTATTTCTGGACCACAGGGGAAAGATATGCATCAGCAGCTGCCGAATGGCCTCTCGACACGGCTTTTATCATCGGCAAAAGCTGAGATGACAGAGAGACTTGGGTGAAGCCGATTTCACGAGCAATATTACCGATAGCAAGTTCGTGATCAGGGAATGTGTACGAATGAAGGAGCACAACAGCAAGTGACCTGACCCCACTGTCGAAAAGGCCCTGTAGACCCTGTCTAGCTTTTTCTTTGTCTGGAAAGAAATGAGCATTTCTGCAAGCGTGTTGAAATTAAAGGTATATTCACCTAGAGGTTTGAGGATCCGAATCAGTTCGCCACCAACCCCTTTCACAACTTGTGCGTCATCGACAAGTGCATCGAGTTCGGAGGGGGACTTCGGCTTAGGGTCTTCTGTATACTCTTCAGGCGTCACCCTCTCATCAATTTCTAGAACCTCGGAGAAGAGCGGCGATGCACGGCGGATGTTGAGATCAAATAGTTTTGGTCTAGTCTGATCCCCAATTCTGAGTAGATCTTCGTGCCCTTTTGTTACCACCAGGGCGCATTCTTCTGCAGACCTTTCCAATAGTGCATTTGTAGCTACTGTTGTGCCCATCTTGATAGAAGCTACTGGATGTCAATTCACGCGTTGAGTGGGGGTTTCAGGGGACATACCAATTCTACTTGTGTTAATAGGATCACCTCGATCCAACTTTTCCCCTGTCGCCAGTTCCAATACCCTCCGGATACCTTCCTAGTCGAAGTCAGTCGCATAGTTTTGCCAATGAGAGGAAACACTTACTGTTGGTGCATCTTCGTAATTCGATGGGTCGACGCTGAGCAGCTTGACCACGATGTCTTCTCCACCCGGGACATTTGTTGCAATACAATCCGTGAAAGTTCCACCGCGATCAATGGCAATTTCAATTCCTGCCTTCATCAGCGTGGGAGGAGGGGTGGTGGCAGAAGGCATGTTGGAATGAGAGATCCGCTCAGCCTTCTCACGGTGCTATCGTTTTTCGAATTGAAAAAGTCAACGGCGGGGTAGCAATTGACAAAATTATGTAGATATACTGAACCAAGAATTGCGGCAGTGGAACTCCACTCCGCTGGGAGGAAGACACCCCGGAGAGACACTCGTCATCCACCGAAGTCCTGTTACTCTCAAACGGCGGCTAAGTGGCCTACCATCCACTCTTGTGTACCAGATCAGAGCTCTAGCTGACCGACGCTGATACCCGCGCTCATGGGCAAATAATGGCTGGAGTCGTGAACGGCGGGGTCAGGTCGCCGCCGCAGAGCGCGTTCGGCGTGGCTCCCCGAAGGTTTAGTGATGCCAAGCCCGTCTTATCAAGGCCTCCAGGGGTAGCTTGCGCTAGGCCCGCGCCCCTATTTTTAATTTCCGGTGGCGCTTCCCTTCCAACTTCTTACATGATATCTTTTCGTATCCGAAGCATCGAAGTCGACTGTTCAGGACTTTCCCCTCGAAATCCATGGAAGTATGCCGCGTTTCGGAAGCTTGGTTTCGAGATGTGTGTGTCTCGCGGAAATGGAGCCGAGACACCCTCTGCAGCATTCCACGCTACGTCGTTTGCTTACCCTTGAACGAAAGTAATTTTCTTTTATAGAACCTTTGGAGGCTGTTTACAGTGAAAGCTGTCAGCTTTTCGCAATCCTGGTGATCTTATTGTCATCCCATTTTGAAGGCTTGGCCTAGCAATGCCTTCTCTAATCAACCTCCAACTTGGTTGGCCTACCCCTCGCCTCTTCCCGGCCAAGCAACTCGCGGCAGCATCAACATCTTGCCTGGAAAATCCGAGCATTGCCAGTTCTGCACTCATATATGGTCCAAATCCGGGCTATACCCCTCTCCGAGAGTCTATCGCAGAATGGCTGTCGGCCTTCTATCTCCCAAAAGCTGGGGAAATTCCACTCGACCGAATCGCTATTACCGGTGGGGCGTCCCAGAATCTCGCAACTATCCTGCAAGTTTTTTCTGATCCGCATGTAACTCAAAGAATATGGATGGTTGAGCCGACATACTTCTTAGCATGTGCGATCTTTCAAGATGCTGGTTTTGCAGGAAGACTGCGTGGAGTCCCGGAAGATGAACATGGAATCGACCTTGCCTTTCTCCGAGAAGCTCTCCTAAGATTTGAGAAAGATGCGGAAAGGAAGGCGGCTGCTGATTTGAAAGCAAAGGCAAAAAATGGTAAAGTATTCAGGCACATTTTGTATCTTACGCCGACATTCTCCAATCCAAGCGCAAAGACAATGTCAACTCCCTCGAGGGAAAAGCTACTTGCTCTTGCGAGGGAGTTTGATGTTCTCATAATTTCAGATGATGTTTATGACTGGTTACGTTGGCCGGCTGAAGAGACTTCATCGCCACTAGCAAAACTTGCTCCAGTGCCTCCCCGCTTCGTAGATCTAGACAGAGCTACAAGTCCGGAAGGATCTTGGGGCAACAGTATTAGCAACGGTTCTTTCTCCAAGATTGTAGCGCCTGGAGTACGAGTTGGATGGGCAGAAGCATCCTCCAGCATGATTTCGAGCCTGTCAGGAAAGTGAGGAGCATCAAAAAAGTCCCAAAGATTATGATGAGGGCTAACAAGAGGGGCAGTGGTGCGACATGCTCTGGAGGAGCACCATCTCACTTGACGTCCACCTTCATACATTACCTTCTCAGTACGGGCGCACTTCAAACACATATCGACACGGTGCTCATTCCCACATATCAAGCACGATATCGAGTTCTGATGACCGCCATCAAGACACATCTGGAGCCACTTAGCGTGCGTGTTACTACTGGTGTACCTTATCTTGTGCCCGAGAGCGACGAGGTTCTGCCTGCTGGTGGCTTCTTCACGTATATTACATTTCCTTCCGAATTACCGACGGTAGATGTTATTGCACGGCGAGCAAGGAACGAACATGAGCTAGTGTTTGCATATGGGCAGATGTTCGCTGTGGAAGGTGATGGTGCGAGTCTAGCAAGGTCAAAAGAAGGTTTTGGCAGAGGAGCGCGGCTTTGTTGGGCTTGGCATGAAGAGGCTGAAATTGAAGAAGGCATAAAAAGGCTCGGAGGTCTATTGCGAAACATGTTAGCAGAAGTCAAGAGTAGTTGAGTCGCTTGGCATTGGGTACTCTGGCTGCTTCAAAGTTGATCTTGGCTGAGACCGAAACTTTCCAAAAATCTCTATCTAATGATTTTCTGCGCTATGTCCCAGTAGTCTCACTCTTCAAAATTTGCGCATCATTCGAAAGGATATGCATCTCTCATTGTGGCATGAATTTGTAGCTGAGTATCAGCCAAGGCTCAGTTCTGAGGTTTCTCGGTACCAGCTTGACCAGATGCAAGCACCACAAAAGCTGAAGAATTATATTTTACGAACTGGCTCACAAGGGACGGCGAATAAAGATACGGGCAGAGATAGGTACTGATTTTTGATGAATGTAATAATTTGATGTTGCTTCTTGAGTTTCATCGGACTCTCTTCTCGCTGATCTTGCCCCCAGCACCTTCCCCAACATCTCTAACGGCAACAGTATCCCAGAACGCGTCACATAGGTAAGAGCCACTATAGCTAGGCTTCTCGAACCCGTCGGTCATAGGTTTAGTAGCCAAAGCCGGCTTCTGGATTTCCTCAACATACCCTTCGATTCCTCGTTCCATCCACAGCTTGGCAAATTTCTCGGTCTGGTAGTTCAGACCTTGGAGTGCCCAGATCGGCTGCACTTGCCACGCGACACCCAACTTGGCTAAATCGGAAGGCAAGTTTTTAACAGCCTCCGCAGAAAATCCGGCTTTCGGATAGTCATAATCACCCGTATATCCAAAAGCGAAGAGTCTTTCGGGGAAGACCTTTCGAATCTCGGTGTGAAATTCGACGATATCAGTCCAGTTGGGCATATCCATACGGGCCCATGTCACGTCTCCAAGAGGCGCCGCGAGAAGAGCTCGCTCAACAATTGCGGAGACGCAGGATTTGTAGAAATATTGTCCTTCTCTTGAACGGGGAAGGTCCCAATCGAAAAAGACATCCTTAGCGACAGTCTCCTTTGCGATTTCGCGTCGTTCCTTAATAGATTTGATACCGGCCCCCACCTTGGTGGTGTAGTTTGAGTATTCAGATTCAGAAGCGATGGCTTGCACGGCTTCGTCGAATGTGCAAAGTTTGGCATCTTTGATCCATTCTGCACGCACCGAGAGAAGGTCGCCAGACCCGGCTTCAGCTGCATATTTCAGGGTTTCTTGGAGCGATTTAACCGGGACAGTAGCTCCTTGAACGTATTTGTGGTCTCGTTTGTCGACTACATCAGAAATAAACTCAGAATGGTCGACGTCGCATCTGCAGAGCAGCATGGTCTCGGCTCTAATGCAAATTAGCTCGGTTGCAGGGAGGAACTCTTGACTACATACCCCATGATATCTATCTGCATTCGAGCGGCCGTAAGTCGATCAAGATATTCGCTTGTAGGAACAACGGTACGCCCTTGGCCCACAGTGAACTTCTTCTTGCCAATGGCAAGGTCATCAAGATGGAACATGGCAACTCCAGCTTCAACAAACAACTTGGTCATCTTCACTGTGGAAGTAAGGCCGCCAAACCCCATGTCTCCATCTGCCACGATTGGAGTCAGGTAATCCCAATTTTCGAGATTGGCCCGGGCCTCTTTTGGCTGCAACATTCCTTGGCAGCAGTCAGTAAGTCATCACATCAGGCTTTCCCAAAACTAGACATACTGTAATGATTTTGCCTCTGACTATGCCAAACTTGAGATTTGAAGATTTTGTCAACAACTTTGGGCACAGTGTCAAGTGGGTAGTCGCAGCAATCCATTCCCGGCTCAGAGACTTCGGAGAATCCACAAAGAGCTCCAGAGACATAAAGTGTTTGTTGGTATTTCGCCATCTGAGATGCGATAATAGGATCAGTCACACCGAACGTCATTTCGTTGGTGCCATTAAGACGGTGTTCATTGAGTTGCCTCCAGAGCTTTAGTGCCATGTCACTTGAGGGGTACCTCTGGGGCAAGAGACCCCTCAGCGAAGCAATTCTTGCCGCCGAGTATGGGCTATATTGGTAGAATCAGTTTCCGAAATACATAGGAGATTAAGATTTAAAGTTACCGTTGAATGTGTGCTTGCCTCGGGCTCTTCCACCATTCTTCGATTTCTTTGACTCTTGAGTCGAATTGGGTCTGCTCGGCATCAAGAGTTTGGTTCATTTCTGGCATGGCAAAAGAGTGCTTTGTTAAAGTCAAATTCAGAAGACGGTTCGTTAGGTATCCAAAGGCAGAAAGAATTGCTTATTGGGCCCGATGAAAACAAGGAGGCGGAAACTTGGAAATGAACTTAACTTCCTGTTCCGAACGGCTTCATACTCAGCCTCGCCTTCGGCCTCGTCGGATTTGATAAGCGGCAGGACTTCATAACTGTGGGGAAATGATGCATCTCGATAACTGCCATTACTTGCATTTTGGTGAGTGTGCGAAGATATCGTTCCCCCACCTTTGAAAGTGTAGAAGGTTAGACGATGAGTGGGGGACCGCAGTGTACCTGACTAGTCAGCTTCAGGCAAGGATCCTTCGGCGATCAGCCCGAAACCATTTCCATAATTTGCTGGGGCAACTCCGCCTTTGCGCTGTATCGGCCAGCTGCCCGATGACGGCCTGCAACCCAGGATAACCCACAGTGGATATCCACGTCTGCAAGTCGATAATTGGTATAGAGATGCTAGCTCCACTAATTGCCAAGTTGATTCAGAAATCAAGATGTGTCGCGTCGCCCGCCATCTCGAAAAGATTGACGGTTCAGGCCAGGCAGCCCAGATCTGGTATCTTATACTTCCAAGTGCTATCTACGCGACGTGAGAGTACATATTCGGTAGGTTAGGGCCTGTCTCTTAGATAATACATTCTCAATTCTCCTCAATTTGAAAAGTATACAGTCATGGCAGAAAACACGTCAGGAAAAACACCAATTGAAGGTGTGGACGATCAAATCCAACCTGTCAAAGGCCAGCTTTTCAGTTCTGATGAGGACGTTGCTGCGGCCTATGCCGACAGGCTTGAAGGAGAAGATGCATACAGTGTCGAAGAAGAGAAGAGGTTTAGATGGAAGCTAGACATGCGTTTAGTTCCGATTCTGTGGCTCAATGTTACCCTGGCGGCGATGGATAAAGTTACCACTTCAACGGCAGCCTTGTACGGCCTGAAAGAAGACACTGGGTTGACTGGAGATAGGTATTCATGGGTTGGATCCGTGTTCTATGTAAGGTCCTTCTCCAGCTCACCCCAGTCTTTGGCTAATCAGTCATAGTTCGGATACCTAGTCTGGTGTTTTCCCTCGGGGAGTCTTCTGCAGAAACTGCCAGTTGCGAAGACCATGGCAGCGGTACAGCTGATATGGGGTGTTGTGCTCCTTGGGACTGGATGGGTGAACAATTTCGCAGGCCTAATCGCACTGAGGATCTTACTCGGCATGTTGGAAGCTCCCATTGTCCCAGGAAACTACTTGATTGTCGGCATGTGGTATAGTCGAAGGTGGTATCCCGTAAGTTATAATTTTGTTCCATTACTAACGAAAATAGAGAGCAGCCAATTCGTACAGGATTGATGTACACCGGTCTTTCTGTCATCTTCACTGGCCCCATCGGTTATGCTATTGGAGGAATAGGCGGAACAGAACAATGGCGGTATTTCTTCTGGATTACTAGCGCAATAACATGCGCATGGGCTATCATAGTCGGAGTGTTCCTTCCAGACAACCCTGTTAAAGCGAAGTTTATATCTGAGCGCGAAAAGGCTATTGCTATTGATCGTATCCGTGCAGACCAGACCGGAATCGAAAATAAGACATGGAAGAAGGAACAGATGATTGAAGCCTTTACGGATCCAAAGACATGGTTAATGTGCTTGTTCCACATCTGGATCAGTATTCCTAATGGTGGACTCACAAACGTGCGTTTTTCCTTCCTTTTTTCCCCTCCAATTCGTGCTCGGCGCTCACGCATGCAGTTCGCTCCTCTAATCATCAATGGACTCGGATATACTCCACGTCGCTCAACTCTGCTCACAATGCCAACCGGAATTATTCAAACCGTATCGAGTTACATCTGCAACGGGGGCGTGTTTCTTTGTGCCAAATATCTTTCAGGGTACCACACTCGTGGAGGTTGGGTAATATTTGGATGCATCACCGGAATGGTCAGCGCTGTATTTCTCTACACGCTTCCGTTGTCGAATTTGCATGGCAGACTGGCGGCGCTTTATATGTCATACTTCTATCTGGGTCCCTACATCGTTGCTCTTGGAATGAACACAGCAAATACTGCGTAAGCCATCCTCCTCTGTTTCGAACCTTAGACTAATTTATATAGTGGCCATACGAAGAAAGTGACTGTCAACGCCATGGTTTTCATCTCCTAGTAAGCATTAATTTTTTTTGTCACAAGTTTCCATTTTATACTCCGTTATTACTCTCGAATTATTGCTGTGGTAAATGCTAAACTCCCACCTATCTAGCTGTGTCTCGAATATCATTGGCCCGCAATTCTTCAAGACCAGCCAAGCACCTCTGTATCCATTGGGTATGGGCGCCATTCTTGGATCCTATGTGCTATCAATCATGACCATCGGTGCGTATATGATGTATTGTGCTTACGAGAATCGAAGAAGGGATCGGCTGGATTCTGCGGCTGGGGAGAGAGTACACAAGGATACGGACTTCAAAGACTTGACGGATAAGGAGAATATCCACTTCAGATATGTGTGGTGACGGAGACTTGTTGTTGAACAATTAACGTCAAGTCTATACGCCAGCTTGTTATCATCATTCTGAATACCTCAACTTCATCTTGCATACCATTGATCCTGCCCAGATCATCTCGCTCGACTTGAAAACGTCCGTTCCAAATTCAACATGATATCAGTCCGGCGTATTTGTTACATCAAAGAATACATCACGGTGTCGTTGAATCATAGTTAAGTTCATAGCTAGCGGTATCGAGCCGTGGTCAAATACTATCGTGTCATGTCAATGCCTGAGCTATCGAGTATTCCCACTGTTCTGCGACCTTTTCATGGTCCACTAACGATTCGATTTCCGAGATTTTAAATCAAGAACAAAATTGAGGATTATAAGCCTCCAGATCAGGAAATCGGGACCAATCGCACGGGGCAAGGCGCTCGCGTGGTCCGGTTCCAGCACCCCACGGATTCCACCGCGCCTGCCAGCTATTGTACCCCTCAAGCGTGTCTTAGACAGTCGGCGTGCGAAAGAAACTGGTTTAAGAGATTGATTAGAAATGAGCTGTATCCTGATCACTTATTGTCCAAAGAGCCATCGGGTATACAATTGTTTGGGTTAGCCAAGTTGGGTTAAGGCGGATTAGCTGACTACTGACACGAAGCAAATCACAACCCGCAATCGAATCGCTTCCGTTCGCCATTATCGGGAAAGTCCAAACGCATTTACGGGTATATGATCTGCAGTCGGAACCTTTCTCCGTCCGATCACTGCATTAGCAAGTTCACTGGCGAGCCAATGTTATCGACAAAGGCTTCTCATTGGGCTTTTATCCCATTTCCTATGGCCTGTCAATCTTCCTTGCACTCTTCCAGCCGCACAATACATAACCGATCAACAAGCTACAACGGGAGGCAGCGAGCCTATAGAATAGTTTCCTTTCTTCCCGATATCACTAGTATCTGTAGCCTGAAATCATATTGCAGATCACAACTGCATGGTTTGAATAACTTTCAACACAATTCCCTAGATCAGGCGTAGCATGGACTTGATCGACTTCATTTCTTGCTAAATCAGCAAAGTGTTTCACCTTTACAGATAGAACGTTGTTACTATTGGCAGATATACTTCATAACTCACATGGCTCTGACGTTATGGTCCACGTAGGAATTGGGAGGCAGAAGAGCGCGGGATACTCTCTATATGTGACAAAAGCCATGGAGCTCGCAACTTCTTTGCTCCTCGCGTCTCAATTACCCTACGCACCGCATCTTCTTTTACTTTCAACAGCTTCTTTTATATTTAACTAAACTATGGCTTCCCACGACCTCGAGAAAGGCGAAGGTCCCGGACCAAGCGGTGACGCGATGCAACGCAACACTTCCTCGGCTTTCACTGATTTGACAACGCGTCAAACAGTGATTCCCGAAAATCAGAATGAACTCGAAATTTTCCAAGCGCTCGTTGGCATCAAATTTCTTCAAAAGGGTGGTGCTCCAAAGCCCGAAGAAGAACAGACTCGACCTGGGCATCCGCTTGTTGCGGTCTTCTTCCCGTCAAAGGCTGCCAAATCCCGCTTTCGAAACCGTGGTCTTTATGACCGTGCTCTCGCCTCGGAGCTGAAAAATCGCTCTCTCTATGCAATTTCACACTATATCATCTCTGGAATGTACCTTCTACAAATCCTCCTCGCTGCAACTTTTACCGCTTTATCGGCGTATCAGCGTGCCTCGAATATTGCCCTCACAGTCCTCGGCGCCCTCAACACAGTCATTGCTGGCATCCTCGCTTGGCTTACAGGCCAAGGCATGCCAAACCGCTACCGCCAAGGACGAGACCAGTTCCGAGAGCTTGTGACGGATATCGAGGCGACTGAGCGAACGTTTGCGGAGATTGACTACATCAGATGGCCAATCGGTAGACGGCCAGACCCGATCAAGGAGCGAGATAGGCTCGAAGAGAGATTTGAGGAGGCGCGGCGGGATCAAGAAGCGAATTACCCAGGCAAACTTCAGAGTCCGACAGCCAACGAAGCAGCAGAGAAGAATGAGGCGTTGCGGGAAAAAGTTGGGAGGGCTAAGGCGGGGAAAGCGAGCGCGGAGTCCGAAGCTGAGAGAATACGAAAGGAACTTGAGCGCATAAAGGTGGAACAAGTGCAGTATACTACAACTATACAAAAGCCAGACCTGAGATAATTGGACAGTGGTTTCTACTTTTCGACATTCCCATTTCATAAGCGAGAGATATTGCTAGTTGTACAATGGCTGTCGAAGGAGGTGTTATCCTACCGTCAGAGGTCAACTGAAATCGAAGGATGATTTCGCTGTCTGGGAGCTCATGAAATACGTTATTGATAGTGTATATTCCTTTGTATGGTGAAATCTCGTTTTAGCCAGCGCTGCATAAAAGTCTGATCTTTCTATACGGATATCGCCCACGTCGATCAGGAAGTAAAACGTAAAGAATGAAATTGCGTGAAAGACAATAAATAATTCCAAGGTCCATTAACCCTCCACCAAGGGCCTGTCCCCGTTTCTTCAAGCCGCCTTTAATTTCTTCTCATTCGTCGCCTTGATGATGTCGGCACATTTCTCAGCTACCATCACGACGGGAGCCTGGGTGTGTGTACAAATCGTCTGTGGAAAGATGCTCGCGTCGCATACACGCAAATTCGAGAATCCATGAACACGCAAATCATCTGCCACCACCCCCGGAGCTTCATCAGTCTCAGGCGCCATCCTGCACGTGCTCGACCAATGAAAAACTGTCCTTGCTCGTTCGATAACGAGCTTGTCAATATCTTCGTCCTTCTCAGATTCGGGGACTAATACCCCGCGGGTCAGTGGAAATCCTTGTGCTTGAATCCCCTTTCCCAGTTTCATGGCCACGCGGATTGCTTTGCGTATCATCGGCCAGTCCGCTGGATGAGACATGAAGTTGAAGTCTACCTTCGGCCGATCGCGAGGATTATTGGAGGTAAGCCTGACGGTACCTCGAGACTTGGGTTTTAGAAGAGTTGTTAAAAAGGTGAAGAGGCCCAAGTTAGACCAGCGAAGCTTGTGTTCTTCAAAGTCATCGGTACCTCCAATCGGCAAAGGCATGAGCTCAAAATCAGGAAGCAGCCCATCAGGTCCAATGTTTGTCTTTTCACCGCCCTCTCTCTCATTAGAGAGTGTCTGACCTATAAAGTCCAAATCGTCGCTAATAGAGGAGGCCCGTACAAAGATGGAAAGCATTTGAGCAGGAAGACTGAGGATACCGGTTCCAAAAAATAGCAATTTAAAGAATTCGAGCATTGCCTTCAATGGAGACCGAATCATGTGGGTCAGTGACTCGGCCAATGGCACCTCCCAAACGATTGGAACGGCCATATGGTCGCTCTATCGAAAGATGATTAGCAACTGACGCCCTTTTTGGTATGAAAGGCACAATTACCAAATTGGATCCGACTCCTGGCATGTCGCGAACGACTTCAATGCCGAATTCTTCTAAATGGTCCCGTGGCCCAACACCACTGCAAAAAATTAGACATCATTATTGCCGAGAAAGAAAGATATACCACTAATTACGGGTAGTAAATTAGGGGACAGCTCTACTTCGACAACTGGCGTTGTCTGGAAGGGTATGGTTGGCACATAGTTAAAGTAGAGCTACGCAGCATCTTCATGCACAGAGCTTGGGGCTACGAAAAGAGTGACATACCTTAACAGCAAAATCTGTGGAGACCCAATAGCCCCAGAACTCACCACGACTTCCTTTTTAACCTTGGCTGAGAAGACCTGGGTTGATTTCTGGTTGGCGTATTGGAATGAGACGCTTTGTGCCTGATGCGTTGCTTTGTCACCCGAAAACCGAATTTGCAATACAATTGCGTTTGTGCATATTGTGAGGTTTTTTATCCTTTCCAGTGCCAGGCTTTTTGGAAGAAATGCCTCCAGCGTTGATACACGCTTTCTATCTTTGTCCATTGTCAGATCGAAAAGGCCGAACCCATCGTTTGGTGCATTCGGTGCATTTACGTCGTCGATAGAGGGAAGACCCCACTGCATGACCGCCTCTCGGACACTAGGGCCCATTAGAAATGGTAACGAAGCAGCACATGGCTACATCAATGGTAATAACTTACGCGCCCAAGACTTTGAATGGTAAATCAGAATATGAAAATCCTCGAGTGATCCATGGGCCTAGTTTCATTAAACTTGCGTTCGGTGATAGAAAGGTCTTCACTTTTACTCGCCAGAATTTCCGCATGAATTTGATTGGGGCCGATTGATGCTGTTTTGTGCTTTGACAAAATATGGTAGTACTTTCTCATAACTCCAATCCGTCCGGCCTATGGCAGCCCACGCATCATAATCTGCGGCGCTACCGCGCGTATAAACAGTGCCATTGATGCGAGAATTGCCTCCAAGAACCTCTCCGGTAAACAGCGGGACTCTCCGATTCTCGCAATACTTCAGCGGCTCACTTTTCCACGTCACAGCACCGAATTGGGGGTCGTATATATTGAAGGATATCATTGGCACTCGAGACATCCATGTATCATTGGCCATACCACATTCGAGGACGAGCACAGATGTTTCCGGGTCTTCGCTCAGCCGCGAAGCCAGAACGCATCCCGCAGTCCCGCCTGCCGCCCTTGATCAGCGTAGTACAAGAGGGCATGTTGAGGCCTGGCTCGCTCTAGGACCTACCTCCAACTACAATGTAGTCAAACTCAAGAGCATCAACTTCTGCGGCATCACGTTCAGGATATTTGATTGAGAAAGGCCACCACATCATCGAATCAGGCAGACCAAGGCTACCGAAAAATTGAGAGTTGAGGGGAGGGACGGAAACACTGAAGGCTGGTTTATCTTGATGTTGGTGATTTTGTGCCGCATTCGCACAGACTGGGGCAGTTGGTAAGCGCTACGAGCGCAGGGATCAAAAGTGGACGACAGTGGCGTCTTTACAGGCTTAAGCCCCGTTGCTCCACTGCAGCGGGGAATAAAAGCCTGTAACTGCTCGCTAAACCCCCAGAGTAACTCTACCGGTCATGTCATGGAGAATCTAATTCGTCAATTCTGATGCTCTATGCGAATGTATTATCATTTCTCCGTACCTAGGTACTTGCAAGAGGTAGATCGATTGCCCAAAGAAAAATGCCTTTAAGAATATCACAATCGTAGAGCTAGTAGAGAGGTAGAGGCCAAAAAAAACCTACCCAACAGACAGTTTAGCCTGAAAGCTCGCTCGAGGTCTGGCAGGTGCACCTTGTGTGACCACTCGCTCATGAAAGCCCCTGAAATGCATTTGGAAATACTCGCTTATATTTGCGGTGCAAGAGTAGCCTGTCTCCATCATGATTTAAAATCGAGGCACCAAAGCCAGAGTCCGATAGCAATAGAACGAAAACTCGTCCGATACTAAATTCGATCATTTAACACATGTGATGTGACATATTGCAACGTTTGGAGATCTTTCATACGAGTCACAATCATGATTCTGAGAATCTTTGAATCTTAACACATGGCCTTAGTGGACACGGGGATTATTTGAAGCTCGTTCCTGGGACGTATTGCGTGAATGAGAAACAACTACAATCAAACTTTGCTGCCAGCCATCGCCTCCGAGATGCATATGCCTTTTCAATTTCATTCAAAATCTAGAAGGTAACCAGCATGGACCAAAATAGGAAACTCCAACGGAATCCCTTCATTACCGGGTTCAAGGCTCGATTACGGCATCTAAGAAGAGAAAGTTTAACCTATCCGGAGTTGACGACCGAGATGAGGAAATATATGGTGATGAATCGACATATGAATACCGCAGACTTGACCTCGGAAAAAGAAGTGCTAGAGTATTCCAAAGCCTTGATCGGCCCTTTTGTTATCTTAGCTCAAGAAGTCAAGCACAGAGATATAGCTAAGAAGAGGAGATGAAATAAGAGTTCTTGAAGGGCCAGGCAGGACGACAGATTGAGCAAGGGGGTCCGACGAACTCTGAGTCAAAATTAGATGCAATTGATGAAGAAATCATCATGACCCTGAGATCGAGAATGGTGATAAATGATACAATGAATGCTTCACAAAGGTTTCCTTGGTCTCTATCAACCGACTTATTGTTCTCCTTGTTCCTCGGCCATTTCTTCTGACAATTAAAACAACTCCCGCACAAAGACAATAGACTACCACCACAGAATCAGTATTAGAAAACTCAAAACAAAAAAAAGACGGAGCCATAAAAATTGTCGGAGTTGCACTGACAATCTATTAGTGCCACAAACCCCCAATTCTTATCAAAAACTATTACAGATCAATCATGAGTTTTTCTTGGACTTCAGAAAAGAAGCGCCAATTTCTTAATGCCTACTGAAGCCAAAGCAGTCAGCTAGCAGACAATGGGCTCGATGAAGTTGCAATCGCCAGAGCAATGAAACTATGGTGCCAAAATAATGGCTATGCACATACAGTCAGTGGTCAGGACCAAACGGACATAGACGTTGTGAAGATGCACAACCGGTACTTGGGCTTTTCTCGGAAGGCAGCTTCAGCCTCGATACTAGGAACGATCGAGAGTTTGGAGAACCTTGATATTAAGGAGGGGTGAGTGAACCCGGTGAACCCCAAGGGGCCCGAGGTAGATCGACAACCTTGTAAGATCTTACCTTACATCACGGAGGCGACCCAGCACTCTACAACAATTCAATCAAGCAGGACTTGACATAACTCTTAAATAGCTCTATGGAATTTTTCTACGTGCAGCTTATAAGAAAGCATTAAAAGTCTCTTTATTAACGAAATCCTACTCATTGATCTTCTAACCACTGCAAATATCTAAATGTATCAACCTCAGCGGTGCATTCAAAACAGGTGAATGATAGGGTCTGTGAATGTTGCGACATATTTTGAGAGAATCATTGTCAAGGCCTTACGTGAATGAGTCGTAATTGTGGGTCTGAATGCTTTGCAAGAGCTGAATTGTGAAGCGGTAAGAGCATTATCGAATCTCCTTCAAGCGGAGTAAGCTAGCAGCTGGAGTGCGAGGGACACTGTCAGGAGCGGAGGGATGCCTCGACAGCTGGCCTTGGGGAATCTAGCAGTGCATTGGGATCGAGAGGCAAAGTTGGTTTAAAGCGCCTCGATCGACTGCGACTTCCCATTGAACGCGACACGCAGCCCATGAAATCAATCGCAGCTTCCTCAATCGCGGCTTCCTCAATCGCAGAGTCCTCGTCAAATGTTCCCCTCATTCTGCACCGTACCTTCCTCAACCACCTCACTCCACGCAACGCATCACCACCACTCCTTCCCTCCCCCCACCACCCGCCCATATCTTCTTCGCCTCGCCCCCAAATTTTCAAACTTCTCCACAAACTTTCTCTTCTCCTGATCCACGCAGAATCTCGAAGCATCCGCTCGACCGCTAGTTTCGAAAACCCCACCTATATTACGAAGGTTCCCGCAAAAAGTATGGAATATTCAGTGAGTGGGCCAAATTTAGTGGAGTGAGAGCCTGAAGAGGCCTATAAGGCCCTGCAGAATCATATCCCCTGTAAGCTGTGCCTCAACCTCCCCGAATTATAGCCTGTCAGTGTAGTATCAGCCCCTACGGCTCAGGGGGGGAGCCCCATATATTTACCAGTGACACGCTGAAATACCAGTGGCGCAACCTACAGGGCTTTGTAGGCTTCTCATCCGCTAAAAGTGGGCCGACTCACTAAATATTCCATACTTTTTGCGGGGACCTTCGTAGACTCGTCAGAAACACTTCGGAAGGATTCACGTCAAGACCTAATGGGACATTCTACAACTGAAGAAGCACGCGTGACAGGCCTCTGGATGAGAAGCTCTTTTGCAATATTTTGTCGATAATCGTACATTTGTTTTTCTTCAAGCTGCGCGGCTCATAATAGCGCTGATAGCGATTGCAAGAGTCGTGGTAAGAAATCCAGGGTCTGGGTCACTTGAACAAATGGCTGACTCCCGACCCAGACGAATGAGGCTCAAGCAGCGTAGCCACAGCGGCGTCGATGGCAGTCGCAAGGATTCGAGGTAAGCACATGCGGACGCGCCCCACTCAGACAGACGACTGATCCCTTGCAGATGAAGCACGCCCGAAGATCTCTCGGGTCAATCACATGTAACTGAAAAGGCAACTTGAGAGGACCGCGGGAAAGCTAAGAGCCACTGGTGTGTGTGACTGAATGCAGAAGCACTTCACTTGGACTACCGAAACAAATGAAAAGAGGTAATCCCCATTAGGAGATGATGCGGTGTGAAGGATCGAGCACTGCGTGTTACTGCAGGGGACTCTGTCGAATCAGGGTATACTATCCCTTTTGACCGACGATGTCTTCAAATCCGCAGCTGCGAGGTTGGCTTCAAATGCAACCACCCCAACCTTTATCGAAAGCATAACAGAAACAAACGCCCTGGCAATGTATTTAAAATGAGAAGGGTGGGACAGGATATGCCTGTTGCCCATGGCGGCACATCCCTCACCCGGATTTCCATTTGATTACCTGACTCTCTAGTCAAATGCTGGTCGAATTCCGTTGGCCAAAGGGGTTCGCAACATCAAATCAAAAGAAAGTACCCGCTGGAAACACCAACCCATATGAAACAGTACTGGCTGCAGGAATGAGCGTTCACATTCAACCTCAAACAAAGCATGTCATGGCTCCAGCAAACACAGATCTAGATTCAATATCAGAACTTGCCTATAGACGACATAGTGGGCTAGAACCTCGAGAAACCGGCTGATCCCACTTCACTTATGTGGCGTAGATGCAATTGATCGTCTGCAAGGTTCCCCACACATCGACATGTAATGCAACCCTCCATGCATATTCAGGGGGAACCTCATTCCGGTAAAGACAAATACGGCATTTTGAAACATGAGAAACTTGCAATTGAGCCGCTTTTGGCTGATGGATCATAAGTTTCACGCGAAACTGGAAAAAGAGCAAAATGGAGAACTGCCCCGCTGACAAAGGGCGAACGAATGGGGGTTGAGGAGCTCTTTTCAATTGTGGAGCACAATCTACCGGCAACTATGACTCAACGACACGGTGCTAGATGTCAGTGACGATCATTTCTAGCAAAACACAGGCTCAAAGTCACGATGCCGGAGCTACATGCTCTCCCAACGCGTCGCCAAGGATCTCGGTCAGAGCAAGCAATTTCTCCTCCTGGAACCGGCGTCCAACAATCTGGACCGATACATGTGCGCCATCGTATATCTCCGGATCATCTACTAATTATCAGTGTCTTCTAATCTTACGCGAAACAAGAAGTGATGAAGGCTTACATGCCAAATGAACCTTCTCATCTTGGTCGTTCAATGGTTTATATTCCTGATCAACCACATCGATGCTCTTGTCCACATTCGTAACCGGCAGCACGGAGGATGGATAGTCGAGTAGGTTCACCCAAGCGGAGAATCCTGGCATCACACGTTTAGCCCTGACCTTTTCACTTCCAAATGTATTCCTGCTCGCAGAAACAATCAGCTTCAAACCATAGGGTACGTACCATAGTAGATATACATATCGGGTCTTGCAGCCGGAAATGGCGCAAGCGGTGCTATGACAGCATCTACCGGTCGGCCAGTACCGGTAAGTGAGGAAGTGCTGTTCCAGTATTCCATATATTCCTTTTGATACGCGCGTTTGGCGACGTTATTGGCGGCGATCTGAGAAGCGGTGTATTCTTCTTGCCGGGTTCCGTAGACAGAGGCGACTTGGGAGGCCATGGGCTCGCCAGAGAGTGCGAACGCTGCATGAACTGTGGCACGTTAGTGCGAGCACCTTCAACAAGGGGAGGAGAGGGTAACCATCTGTTCCTCCATCGTACATCCACGTTTTGAACTGATTTGATTAGCAGAAGTTACCAGGGGAGATGTTGCAACTTACTACTATATCAAGCCCTTTCTGGTGAGAAGGTGGCTCCCAATCAATGACTTTGTGCCCCAATTTCTCGACAGTGTGAACCACAATATCAATAGCCCTCCTCACCGGTGGCTGAGGGTTAACGACCCCGTCCCCTCTAAAAACCGCAAAAGATAACTGTCCACCGCCACTCCCCTTCACAATCTCAAGCACAGCTTGCTCCTGCTCATCCCTCCACGGAATTTCAGCCACAAGTGGATCGTGCAACCAAGGCTGCGTGCCCAAAACCGCCTTGATAGCCAACTTCAATGCACCCACAGTCGTCCCCAATGGTCCCACCACGCTCAAAACAGAATTCTGTCCATCCATACTATTCGCCATTCCTTCATATGGCAACCTCCCACTAGTAGGCCGAATGCCGTAGAGCCCATTGAAGGCAGCTGGGATTCGAATGCTGCCTCCAATATCGGTTCCAAAACCGACAGGACTACCTTTCAACCCAATAAGAGCACCTTCGCCGCCTGACGAGCCACCGCAGGAGAGCAGTCGATTGCGTGGGTTTTGGGTGTAGACTATTATGTTGTTCACTGTTTCGCCGGACATGAGGGTGTGTGGGACTGATGTCTTGACGAAGAGGATTGCGCCTTGAGCGCGTAGCTCGGTGACCATTTCTGATTCGAAGACTTTTTCCTTGCCGGTTCCGGTTCTGCCTTCGAAGGTGTTGATCCACTGCCATCAGTCAGTACTATAATCCACCATTCCGATTTCACTAGATCTGTTCAACAAGAACAACTTTCTGAAATCGGTCTCTCAAAAGGAACGTCCTACGCCAACGTAGCCCATTGTCGTCTCAACACCCTTCACGTGAAACTGATCCTTCAAACTGACTGGCAACCCATGCAGAGGCCCCTTTGGTTTGCCATCATTCTCTTCAAAATACTCATCCAGTGCCTTTGCATCAGCAATAGCAGCATCGAAGAATATCTCATGAAGACAATTGACCTGTTCACTTGTCAGATCGGGTCCCCAGTACGTACAATCAAAACCACCATACCATCTGATGGGCCAACGCAGCCCGATGACAGAAAGCCTTGGTAACTTCAAGAGCCTTCCATGCCCCCGATGTAGTATTCTTGACAATTTCCACAGCATCAGTTTCCGTGATTTCTATCTCTCGAGGAGAGAGATATTGCTGGATGTATTTCCCCGTGACATCTCGCTGTTCTGATGCTGGCGGGAGCGGGGCGGGGAGTTTCCAGGCATCCGGGATTAGGGCGTTGATTGAATCGCGTTTTTGCTGGGCTTTTGTTTGCCAATCCATAGTTGAGATATCGAGATACGATACTATGGTTTACAGGTATTCCAGAGGTCTTTTGAAGAATGAATGCAAGAAGTGGTGATGTAGTTCGTTAGACTATCGTTATCGGTGATACCTTGTGGTGGGGTACGGGTAGATGCTAGCGAGCGGATCGATCCAAAAGTGGGAGCTGCCGAGATGCGACGAAGAGGCCGACTGCTTTTGGTTGGCTGGTGTCACAAAGCTTCAATGACAGGCAGGTAGGAGTTGAAACTTCGGCGAAGTCAGATCAGATCATTCGTACATCTGACGAACATTCAAATTGATTCTCCGTTTACTCATCCACCCCTCATACTCCGGGAATTCCTTCCCAGGCCAGGACTCAAGGTACTCTGGACAACTATCCGGTATGATTTTCGGGACTCCATGCCAAGCATACCTCGACTCGCCAGACATGTAAAGGACATCTCCTGATCGCAGTAGGATGGTTTCATGTTGTATCTCTCCAGTACTCTTGTCTTGGAGTCCGATGACGAATAAGCAGCTGCAGCCAAGACTGATGCTCACGAGTCCCCGGTCTACTTCTTCGCTGACATCCCGATGTAAGCTTAGTTTGTCTTTTGGGGAATAGACGTTCAGGATTGCGGCTTCGGGCTTCATGTCGGGAAAGAGCGAGCTGATTAGTTTCCCGATGTCGGGTGGGAAGTCGGGGGGTGGTGAGGCGGGGTAGGCTTTTTGAGTCCAGTCGTATTGACCGCCTAGAGTTACCCAGTGTAAGTTTTTGTCGAGGATGGAGCGTGTGGTGAGAGGTCTGTGGGTTGAGGGGTCTTTTGGGAGATGACTGGTGGAGGGGGGAAGGGAGAAGAAGGACTGTTGATCTGGGGGGTAGGTGAGTGTGTGGTGGAGGTGAACGTTGGTTTTGTTTTGGGAGTTGGAGAGGTCGCGGTGCAGGAGTCTGGAAAGCAGACTGCGCTGTACTGAGGGAGGGAGGAGGGATGGGAATATGATGAGGCCTGGGAGCGAGTCAGAAAAGAAGATGTAAAGTTTTGTGAGACGACGAACAAGTAGAGAGCATTATTCTGTGGCTACTCAGGCACAAGAAAGATAATCAGGTCTTGGGTAATATAAAATAACTAAATTTCATACTCCAGATTCCGATGAGATAAGTATTCATAAGGAGAAATGATGAGCTTGCTGATCCAACAATGTGATGACTTTGTCATATGAAAAAAAAGAGCTCTTACCGGGTATCATTTTGATCTCGCATGCAGTTGGTTGAATTATAGCCAACTTCTGGGAATTACTCGAAATGGCTGATTCAAAAATATCGAATTCTCCTGCAGCTTCGCTGCTGGCCAAAAATTCCTTGAAATGTTCCTCTAAGACATCCGGAGTAATAAGTTTGTTACTTGTCTCAGACACGAGAGACTCGGTATCCAAGAGGCCTTGCTGGAGACGCTCTTTGGTGAGAGAGGTAGCACCGGCCCATGACTTATAGACGTCTTTCAATTCCTGTGGAGGTGCTTCATGAGGGTCCAGGTGGGCTGGCGTGTTGGATCCCATTTCCTCTGCGGAATGGGAGAAGTTTCAAATTACTGTGCAAAGCCAGACTCTGAATTCGAAGTTGTATTCATCAGCCACATATGAATGAGGTTGTGGAATATCAAAATATAAATAGACTGGCAGGTGTGTTGTGCATGAAACTAAAATAATCTTCAGTTCAGCCTTGATTTTCCGAAGCGAAGCCAGCATTTCGCGTGTGCCGTGTTGACTTTCGCGCCCCATTTTGTTTACTCCTGACGACCAACATTTCCGACAACCTCGACTCGACGACGCCTCCGACAACATCAAGGACCCGGAGAATCCACGACCAATTCGACATTCTGCAGCGACACGAGATTCTGCAGCCAGCCGTTGACAATCCCTTCATCTGCGGCCTCCTACATGCTTTTAGTCAACAAGGTCTGCCCCTCCTTCACCGCCCCACCACCAACAACGAAAAGCAGAATTACCTGCATCAATTACTCCTCCACACTCCTTTGCACATCCTAACAGGCATATCCCACCATGGAGAACTACCAGAAACTCGAGAAGATCGGAGAAGGTACGTCAATGCAGCTTCAACATCCCCAGCGGCTACCTGCATGACGCGGGTTTCATTTTCACATACCTATACTTACATATTTCTTTTCACGCACACAGGAACCTACGGAGTCGTCTACAAAGCCCGCGATCTACAACACTCAGGCCGAATCGTAGCCCTCAAGAAAATCCGCCTCGAAGCCGAAGATGAAGGCGTACCCAGCACCGCCATTCGCGAGATCTCGCTCCTCAAGGAGATGAACGACCCAAACATCGTGCGACTCCTCAACATCGTGCACGCCGACGGCCACAAGCTCTACCTCGTCTTCGAATTCCTCGATCTAGATCTCAAGAAATACATGGAGGCGCTGCCCGTCAGCGAAGGCGGACGAGGAAAAGCTTTACCTGATGGCTCTGGACCTGACTTGGGACGACTGGGTCTCGGCGACGCGATGGTGAAGAAGTTCATGAGTCAGTTGTGTGAGGGTGTGCGGTATTGTCATAGTCATCGGGTTCTGCATCGTGATTTGAAGCCGCAGAATTTGTTGATTGATCGGGAGGGGAATCTCAAGCTCGCTGATTTCGGTCTTGCGCGCGCGTTTGGTGTTCCGCTTCGCACTTATACGCATGAGGTTGTTACGCTGTGGTATCGATCGCCGGAGATTTTGCTGGGTGGACGTCAGTACTCGACTGGTGTTGATATGTGGTCTGTGGGGTGTATCTTTGCGGAGATGTGTACGCGGAAGCCGCTGTTTGCTGGCGATTCAGAGATTGATGAGATTTTCAAGATTTTCAAGTATGTACGCCGCTCCTAGCTTGCGTGCTATTGCTAATGGGAGTAGACTTCTGGGTACACCCACCGAAGCCGAATGGCCCGGCGTTTCCGACAAAGGCTGCTTCCCCGATTTCAAGACCTCATTCCCGAAATGGCAACGAGATATGTCGCAACCGCTGATCAAGGAACTCGATGACCAAGGACTGGATCTTCTCGAACAGATGTTGGTCTATGATCCTGCTGGACGTATCTCCGCGAAGGCCGCTTGCATGCACCCATATTTCGAGGAGGGAAGTGCTGCGTACTCAGGTCGGGGATTGGGACCTACATATCAGAAGAACGGGTACCATTGAGCGACGATGTTATGATGAGATGATATGAATAAGCTTATGGAGCTTGGATACGAATGGATACCATTGAAACGAGTCCGCGGACTGCTTGGAATCGACAAAAAGTTTGATATCACTTAGGAAAGACAAGAATTTTTGTCTGACCTTCGATTTCATCTTACTTTGTGTCTATTTTATAGCATTCTGCGGGGAAAACATGCATTATTTTTTTCTTTGTTATTGGCACATGCAATGCACCGCGGATGGATGGATGGGAGGGATTGGACGGCGTCTTATGGTTATTGATGCTGCGGTTCTTTCTTTGTAATGTACAGAGTCGTCCTGCTTACCTTTTTTGCATGCTTGGTGTGCGATAGAAATGCAATTGAGAGAACGAAACAAAATCGAAATCACTGCATCTGTGTGTAGGTGTGTGGGTGTGTGGGTATGTATGTTTGATTCCATCCCAGGCTTCTTTGGCCATTCTATATACGAGCAACACCTAATCCAACGCCTTTGCTATGCTATATACAATATCTTTGCTCCCAAAACATCATCCAGTTCCTGATCCCATCTTTGTCATAAAAATATTCTCAATCATTATTCACACCGGTAGCCATTATCCAAATATCCCCAATGCCTGTAATCCCGTATATCAATCTTCTTTTCTTTCCGCCCTTCCCAATAGCACAATCTTCCCTTCCCTCCTCTTCTCATTCCTCGCAAAAAAGAAAGATCAATCATCAACCAAACTCCGACTCCCACTACTACTCGTCGTGCCGCCGCCTCTTCGCGCTACAGACACGAGGTGGTAGATACCGAATGCGATGGCGGCGAGGACGACGAAGAGGACGATGATTATTATTGCTATTACGTCGTTTTCCTGGACCATTGTTGCGGTGGTTGCTCCGCTGCGGATGCGTGGAAGGGTTCAGGTGTGGTGTTGGGTGGTTGGGGTGGAGGAGGCTGGGAGTTTTCGCTGTTGGATGGTGGGAGGGATGAGGGATGAGGATAGAGGAGTTTCGTGAAATATGTGGTGATGGAGGAGGGTAATGATATCTGCAGAGTTATTAGTATATGATCATAGAGAGCTGGTGTTGAGCGAGTTGACCTACCCTTCACTTCTTTCCTTCTAACCCAGCAACGACAAGGCGAGGCGACGAACGAGGCTGAACCTTCCAAGCCAACAACTTTTGTTTCGTCCGATGAATATTCACTTGTATCGTAATTCGTAATCGTCGCAAACTTTCTCACGTTCGATATTATTCGAGATGTATAGAATATCCGATGATGGGAATGAAGAAAAGAAAGAGAGAGAAATGGTGATGCGGCATTGTTTTGTACTGGTTGTCCTGCCATCTGATTTTCCGCTGTCGTGCACGGACCGTCGGGGATTTTTTATTGGGTGGTCGGGAGCGGGAGGGAGGCTGGGGATATGCGCACGTGATGTGGGAACATGAAGTTTGGAATTTTGAGAGGGAAGTTTGAGGATGGAAAATTCTGATTGAGTATGGTTGATTCATCTCAGAGATTGGTGAGTTGTGTTGTTGGTGGAGGAAGGGAAATGCCTGGGTGGTCCGTGCATGGGTCGATGCCACCAAACCGTTGATAGAGATTGGGTTGAAATAAATGGGCTTGCGAGATGCTGAAATTTCGAGAGTATCGAGACCTACAGCCTCTTTTAGAACCTTTGCCGTAAATATTCGGTTCTCTTTTTAGTAACAGTCGCATAGTAGGAAACAGAGAAACAGAAGCAGTACCTATGATACATTATTACTCTAATAATCTCTGTCCAAGATTCTAAACAACAGTCTTATACAAAGTATACATGCTCATACCCCAGATCTCCTAGTATGAGCGACCCTCAAACCTTATCAACTTCCTCATTTCTAGACCCTCGGCGGTCATATATATACTCGCTGTTGCAGGGTCCATTGGTTCCCATCCTCCCACAGCCCCTCCAAATCCCTCACTCTTCTACTCCCCTAACTTCTCCCCCATTCCACCTCTCTGTCGAATCGAGAGTGCCTACGATTGGCTTTCTTAAACCCCAGGTGGTCATTAACTCGGTCATACCCAGCCGGCGACTTGAACCTAGGCCTCTGCTCCTCCCACAACTTCTTCCCCGAATCCTTCTCCCAACCCATTATCTTACTCCTTCCAGGCTGCGGCTGCCGAATTTCTAGGCTCGGCATCCATCCGGCCTCCCAGGGCTTCGGTTTAACACGCTACTGATCATCATCCCAGTGCGTTGAAGACTTCTTGCCTTCCTGCACGGCTCTCTCTTGAGCTTCTTCTCGCTTGAAGAACTCCACCAGATCTCTGTCTGCGCGCTGAGCCCGCCGACCAGTGTCCTTCCCCTCCTGCACGGCTCTCTCATGAGCTTCTTTTCGCTTGAAGTACTCCACCAGACTTTCTTCCGGCATGTCCATTATTTCAGCTCTCTCGAGACGTGCTTGCTTTCGCGCTTCGTGCCGAGCTTGCGCTCTCAACATCTTGATTTTCCGTGCTTGTCGTTTCGCCTCTCTCCTTGTTTCCCATTCTAACGTGCTGAAGTCCGGTTTTTCCTGTTTCTCTTGTTTCCTCGCTGTGCGTTCTGTGCGCTTAGTTGCCTCTTCTTCGCCTTTGGGTCGCCGTATTTTCCGTCTCTTGTTTATGTCCAGCTCGATTGCTCTGTCATCTCGGGGTTTCGGCAGTTGTTTCCTTCGTTGATGACTACGCATCTCTATCTTGCGCATGGGGGGACTTGTGACTTCGGGCACGCTGAAGACCTCTTCCACTTTGGGTACGCTGAGGACCTCTTCCAGTTTGGAGTTCTCTTCTAATGCCAGCCCTTTTTTTCTGAGCCTCTTCTCTTTTTTGGCCTTCACGCTTTCCCAATGGATATTTGTTAATGCTTGGACTGGAGTAAGGCTTGGATCTTCCGCGATCATCTCTTCGATCTTATCTTTGAACTTTTCCAAACGTCTTGCCCTATTGTCTTTGCTCATCTGGCGCTTCTTCTGCCTCTTTGCTTGACGGGCGAGGGATTTGGCGGTTTGTTTGAGACTGAAGAATTGACCATTCAAACGGTAACTTTTTCCGTTCTGACTCAATTCCGCGCCCTCGGGGATGTCTGGCTGGTTCGCTGGCTGGTTCGCTGGCGGGGGTGTTTTGTTTTCGTTGGCTACAACTGTTTGGCTCCTCGATTTCTTCAGGTGTACCATTTGGATCTGCTCTTCCTCTACACCACGCAATGCCTCTGCCCCCTCTCCCTCTTCTTCCGCCTTAAATTTCCCCACCTTCTTTTCTATCAACAACGCCACTTCTTTCCGGTCCTCCTCTTCCGCCTCGAGCTCCTTTAAGTCCCGCTCGGTTAAAAGCGCCACTTCGCGCTCGTCCGCTTCCTGCTCCTCCTTTCGCTTCAACTCCCAATCCGCAAGAGCAGCGTCTTTCTTCTCCTCCAACCTTCTCTCTTTGTCTTCTCGGCGTAGATTTATCGCTCTCTCCTTTATGAGCAGCAGTTGCGCTTCTCTATTTTTGCGATCTTCCAGCGACTCCACTTCTTGAAAGTCACCTAACACACGTATCTCTTTGCCATCCGTCATCGAATAGGCCTTGCCCTTGAGAATTCTGGCTTCCTGCTCCCACTCATCCGGGGTCATCTTTTTCATTTTCTTGATCAACTTTTCCACCTTCCTCTTCTCAACTTTTGCGGCTTTTGGCGTGGCTGGAGGTTCTGCTTCGGGCTGTGCGGCTGTTGGCTCGTTCGTGAAGGGAGGTGGGGTTTCGGCGTCAGCCTTCTTGAGTGGTTTGGCTTTCTTGGACGAACCCTTAGGCTTCTTGCCTTTCGGTTCTGCTACCGGGAGCTTTGTCGTTCTGGTACTTGGTGATAGCTCAACTTCAATATTCTCATCGTGTTCTAGCAATTTCGGAGCTTCGGCTACCGCCTCGTCCAATGCAGTATCCGCTGTATTCGGAGCAACTGGTGAAGCTTCTAGGTCAATACTTTGGCGGCCTGTCTGCTGCTTTGATGATAAAATTTGCTCTTGGGCTAGCTTTTCGTCGCCCATAGAAGGGAGAAGAAGCCCCGTTCTTCTTTTGACAGAGTTTGGCTGCAGATGAGCACGCGCTGCCTTGCGTTTCTCTTTTCGTTCGCTGCTTGTCGAGAAATGAGGTGCTTCAGGATCGATGCGTGCCAAGTGAAGTTCACGGCGTGATTCATAGAGCGACTCACTGAATAGTTCATTGACTCGCTGTTGTATTTCAGGATCCGAATCAATCTCCTGTCGCGATTTAATTTCAGACTGAGGGGGCCCTTTCCGAGCACGCAAAGCATCAATTTCTGCCGTTAGCTCTACCTGTCGTGTGGTAAATCTGCCGATATTTTTATCAGCCTTCTTCTTCTTGTTCTTGAGAAATTTCTTCCGCTGTTTCTCTCGCTCTTTTTCTTCTTCTAGGGGAAGTTTTAACAAGTCCCCAATATGTTTGGCTTGAGCCGATGTTGGAGCTGCATCGCTTGGAGCATTTGCGCGGGGCTGCGGTTGGTCTGAAGGAGCTTCAACTGTGTTTGTGTGTACTTCTTCTGATATGGCAGTAGATGGAGAAGTCGATGCTACTGGCGATGCTACTGGATCAATTGCAGCTGAGGGAGCGAGAGGAACTGAAGCGTTATCGACCGGAGCGTGTTCATCCTCCGCATTCAGGGCTTGATCTTCCAGGCTCGCTGTGGACACCGAGGCACTCTCGTTGAAAGCTGTTTCTTCCCTCAATTTCAATGATGGCTCTCCCATGGCCGTCAGAGTAGCTGGAGTCTCCGCGGTAAGACGGCCAAACTCGTCCAATAGCGCAGTATCGAAATCATAATATCTTCGTGCCATTGCAATCTCCGTCTTGTCCTCGTCTGCATCCCGGATCCGGAAACGGTCCTCGTATTCAGGCTCATAGACAGGCATCCTATATCGCTGTTCTCGTTGGGCTTCCTCGTCATTCCCGTTATGGAGCACACGACGGATTATTGGAGAATATCCAGAGATGTGCTTTCGCACTGAAAGTGTTGTATCTCTACCTGCGGTGGAGAGATTTTCTTTGAACTCATCGGCCCCCATGCCCCATCTTCCTTCCCCAAAAGATTCTCTTGGTGGAGGGGGTCGAAAACCGTGCTCTTTCTTTGCAGACGTCGCCCAATCCATCTCGTCATTAAGAGAGAGCGGGTGACCAGCCGGGGTTCTCCGTATCCGTGGAGATTTCCGCTGCTGCAGGGCGACTTCGAGTTCATTATCATTGCCAAAGTCGATTTCGATATGTTTTTCTCCTTGGAACCTTCGCCACGTGCGTTGAGGTGTGTATAGTACGTGGTCGGGGCTCTTTGATTTAGATCCGGCGGTCGATTGGCTTGGGTCAAAATCTTCTGATGTTTCGGCCACTGTTTGCCCTTCTGGTTCTTGTTCTCTTGGTTTTTCTACGGAAATGGCTGATTTGCGTGTGTGACTTTGGGAAAATCTCCTCTTGTGAGATGGTGGCATTGGTTGCCGGCCGTGGCGCCCATGACCTGTGGCGACAACCGATGAAAGAGGTAATTGGGTCCTCCGATTGGGGAATTGGGTTGGCACACGACGGGAGCGTGGATTGTATAAACAATGAAACGAGTGTCTTTGGTGCCGCAGCGACTGCGTTTGTGTTGCAAGATTACATAATGAAAGGCTGCATCGAATGTCCACGACGCTGGGTCTGGCTCTCGAAAGGCTCATGATCGATCGGCGACTTATGTGACCCCCAAACATCAATATAGGATATGCAACTCAAGTCAACGGTATTCCTTGAGGCGTGAGGGGTTATCAAGCAGCCCGGTGACCGCTTATAGCCCTCAGGATGCAAGAGAGTTGTGGTAGTATGTGAGCACGTGACTCGGCGAAATGGATCTTCCTCCGCCAACTGGTAAGCTCGTCACCGGTCATCGCGCCTGGTTATCTCTCATGGAAGAGACCTTTCGCAGCATGGGAGATGATATACAAGAAGTGAGGATGAGGATAGACCCATTTGTCGTTGAATGCTGTTGAAGGAGTCGAGTCGTGTCGTGATGAGGTTCGACGCGAGTTCACGATTTTTTCTACTCGCTAAAAATAAACTACTGTACCGTACCGTGCACTACCGGACCGGTACTTTATTCTGACGTGCAGATACGGTACAGTAGATCAATGCTGCGATTCTCCACTCCTGAATTTGACATTATTGCTTGCTTTATTGTACAGCACTTGGTTTACCTCCAGAAGGAAGATATAGATTGCTAAAGAGGACTTTCCTGCTTGATCAACCCTGAATTCCATCAATATAGCACCCTATACCCCTGCGAATTGCTAATGCCCACCGGTGGCCCAGCCTTCTTCGACCGTAATTTCCCAACGATCATCTTTCCCTTCTTACCTAGATAAGCCCCAATATCCTCCTAGTTTCCTTCCCGCTTGCTGGGCACTTCAAACGACATCACCATCTCCGAGCCCTTCTTCTCTGACTCGCCCTTCCAAAACAGCAAATACCAAACCAGCCAGCCCACTCCAGTCAATGGTACACAAATTTTGAGCATGAGCTCCAAAATCGCGATTGCCTCCAGAGTTTCCTCGTCAGGGTTGTGGTTCCCTCTCTTCTTCGCATTTGCCCTCAATCTGTCAATCCTTTTCCGCAAAATGATCTCCATATAATGCAGCGCCAGTGCACTGGCTTCCGGGTGCTTGGACGCTTTATTTCGTATCTTCTGTTCGCAGAAAAAGGAGTCCAGAAGGCTCTCCGTTTCTTGCTTCCTATTTGGCTTCCCTTGCTTTTGTAGCCTGACTGTGCTCGAGAATTGGGCGGCGGGGAGTGAGAAGGCGGAATGCGGCTTGAAACGTGACTCGAGTGATCTGATGTATGTCGATTTCAAAACTGAGCGCGCCATCGTCAAAAGGCGATTCGGTAGAGGCATTTTTGTAGTTGTGTCATTTGAAGAGAAAATCTTCAGACATTGATCTCGAAGTTTGAGGTTTGCGAGAAGCGATGTTGATGGCTTGAGAGTAGAGTGTGGATTTAAATCTATGTAGACACCCCTCCCCTGCTCTACCCGCCCCCTCATTTTCGAAAACATGTCTTTGAACCCCTTGTTACAAATCCATATCATAAGTTATCCCTTTAGAAACATCACCCTGCCATGAACTCCCTCTGATGTATTGTTGTTATCTAAATGAAACATTCACCCTTTATCCAGCCCCTCAGCTTTCTGCCATTCCTGTCGTCCGCTCAATCCCATCATCAGCCTTCATCGATTCTCATCCTTGCACTTCTGTATTTCTTTCCGCACGGCTTCTGTAATGTCTTCCTTTGCTTTTGCATATCCTACCCACATGAAATGAAAGAAAGATAGAGGAAGAATTGGATATAAATATATTCTTCAAAGAATTGCCGCCATGGTCCCACATATTCAGCCCTGATCTGTATATCTCGGTTGCTCAGCCCTTCTTTCCTCATGTCCTCCCAGCTTTTCCGAATCTTAGCAACGTAGGCTTCCACGTATGTTTTTATCTCTGGGCTCGAATTCCTCGACGGGTGCTCAATATTTTCGATGTATCGCTTTTGCCAGTCGGATTCTTCATCCGTCATGCGTCGTGTAGTGGTTTGAAATGAACAAGTCTGCGGAGATATGGCTTTGCGGGCCTTGAGGCATGGTTTCATGGCGCAGACTCGAGGCCAAGCGAAGGTTCGAGTCATTCGACATATTCGATTTGCTGCACAGCTAGTCGAGAAGATACGGCTCGCGGGTAGCATTTTGGGATTCGAATGAATTTTGGGCCGAATTGCTACGGAGGACTTTTTTGTAGGAACGAAAAATTGGGACGGAAGACGAAGATGAAGTATTTAGGGTGGTTGGGGTCACTTTTGCTCCTTGGAATTCGCGCCCCCTTGCTTCTCTTCCAAAAGAAATCTTATTTTTCGTACATGTCACATCAGCTCGCGAGTTGCGAGTTGAGACAAGTATCATAGTCAACCAATGTAGATGACCAACCTATTCCTATTTCTATCCACTGACCCGTCCATGGCGCTGGTGCACGTCACCTTATTGATCGCTTCTTGAAGGGAGTTTATAAGAGACAAGTCATAATTATATTCTAGTGGGGCATTCTCGATCAATAAGACGCCACCACTTCAAATCTCCCGATATCTTCCGTCTGATGTGGAACATCGTAGCAGTTGGCTGATGAGAGGTTGGAGCATGCAGGAAGGAAGGTACTTTTATGAATTGACGCCACTTTTGCAACAAGTGTACAGTAATGATGAAAAGATGTAAAGAAACACCACCCAAAGTACCCCAAATGGTGAGACGAAGAGAGAAACCAATGATAGGGGTGCCGACCCCGTCTCTGTTGATATGCATCCTGGTCGTAAGATCAGATCGATATTGTGAGATGAGTTTTTTAATTGTACATTCCTCCGGCCAAGATCTCTGTCCGCAATGGAAATCGGAGCGAACACGCCAAATCTCAAGCTGCTAATGCGAGTGGTGTTTGTAAAAAATGGACCCTCTGTGATCCTCCTTGGTTGACAATGTTCTTACGTCGACATCCGATAATACAGGATCTAGAAGTTCAAGCTCGTCGTGGTGCCCAACGACAATATTATCCTAGCCAGCGTCGGCTAACTTGACAAATTCTTCACCTAGCGCGCCTTCAGCCCAATTTAAGAATTAATCAATCTCAACACTCGGCAGATTATTAATGATGGGTGTTATTTTCTCTAGCCTTTTCAAGATCATCGATAGCGCTTGTACGACCCGCGGGTCTTTTTGCACTTTATGAACAGCTCCCAAGAAGCTAGAAGATACCGGGCGCACCTGACTACACTCTGTTTATTTAAATAAATAACATACCAAAGATACACAGTAGTTTTTTTCCCCCTGTTATCTTGTTTTCGGGATCTTCTAGTCTCGCCAAGCCAAACCGGAAAAGTGAGTCAATTATCTATTGATCGAGCGGTAACCTAGATTTGTCCTCGAGATACGAATATAGCTACGCTAATCTCACAGCTTTGAATATGAACGGCGGGAAATTTCCGAAATTCCAGTCAGAATGTTTCCTGGCCATTTCCAACATTTGACTTAGAAGTAAAAAGAGCCCATTGACGTTTCTTGGACAGTGACTCTCGAGCCGCAACAAAAAGTCTGGGGTTGCTTTGGATTGCTCAATTATTGTTTTTAACAGCCCTGGTAATCGAAATGTTCCTGGGTCGTATCGTAGTAATTGAGCAAGAACTAATATCAAGTATCGTAATGCGACATCGTTCTGCTCCATTTCTCAATATATCAATGCCAAAGTCCATTGGCATCCCATTTTGGCAGTTTGGTCGTCTTCCGCTTTGAAGCTCACCAACTCATCTGGACATAAGATTAATGCTTCCTGATAATTAGCTTTCTTTTTCAAGATTTTTATGAGGCAGTTCCTGACCTTGATTGTTACAGACGCTGTCATGCCGAGTTCAGTTTTATACCAGAAATGCATCGACAATACATGTCGCAGAGTCGTCCAAACGATCTTGGAGTTTTAACAGACATACTAGCTTAGATTGAAGTTCGCATAAAGTCTTCCTCTCCTTGTACCGATCAATATCCTTTGAGCATATGGATATCGCCGTAATTAGATGCCAGTGTAAATTTTTATATATAGAAGCGGGATCGCCAAATTACTTATGGTAGTGACAACTAGTATAAGGTATCGTAAATCAATTTTCTCTCTTTTATGCTTACCAAGATGTTAGTAAGCTTGCCGCTTTCTCTAGCCCCTCAGCTCAGTCAGCAACTCACCTGGACAGTGCTTGCGTAAGATCAAATCGACGCGCGTTTAACTTCTCAATTTTTAGCCAATCACACTTGATCTGTTGGAATTCTACAAGTAAGTAATGGATGACATCTCCACAGGTTCAGATGGTGAAAATGGTCTCACCGAGTGAAACCAGAAGGGCTCGTGCGGTATCCAATTACACTCTGTTGCCAGAAAGATCTCTTGTGACAGGGATGCTTCTATCGGATTTCTCCCACATCAAATGAGTCTGTGCGGGGATTAGACGGGGATATCTCAGAATGAGCCAGGTAGATCCTTGTATGTCTCGGCCAATCTAACGAAAGAGAGACTGCTTCTCACAGCCCGTATTCGCAAGGATTTTTTCCATGGGGGCACATTGTGAACAGACCTTTCTGGCATATCTATATTTGGCAGTGAATCTGTTGGACTACGCCCTCATGTTTTCTGAGAAGTCGATAGGGGAATAGGGGAAAGAGAATCAAAATTCCGGTTGAACCCTATAAATTATGGGATGATGTTGGCGTTAACGTATTCTTTGATTCTCAAGAATAATACCTGGTACGGTAGCTGTAAGTCTATAGACAAACCGACGTGCGGCCGAAATTGTGGGTGACGTTTATGTTTTCCTGTAAATGACACCTAACCTGACGTAAGAAGCTGCATATCCTCTCCCTCGGCACGAGACGCCGAAGCCAGAGTCGCAAAAGTCAAGTCCTCGATCCGGATCCTGCTGTTTTGAAGAATAATAATGTAATTACATCCAACTCTTATACTACCGCCTTCCTTTTCATAATGTCGTTATCTTAAAGCATATATATCTAAATGGAAAATCAGTTCTCTGAAAGAAAGCGTTGATGCTATTCTTTCATAGATGATTCTTGCCGCTCCTCTAGCTGTACTTGAAGCCGGTCTGGCGCAGCTTCTGGAACACGCCGTTCGGATCATATTTGTGCGACACGGCCCTCAGTAATTCAAGGTTGGCCTGTCCGTAGTGGCTGTACGGCTTCTCATCGGCCCAGGCGTAGTTGAGGTAGGTCCAGTCGACAAAACGTCCGGCTTGCTGCAGTTTCTGGTTAATGGCAGCAACAAATTCGCGTGCAATGGGCAGGATGATGGCTTGGTTCTCCTCCGTGTCAACGGTTAGCGCGACGAGCCACATGAGGATAGGCCCATGTGCGACGAGGGGCTCCAGACCGAGGATGTTGCCCCCGCGCTTTTCGCTGTTCTGGACCATGCTATTGGTGACGGGCTGGAACTCGATGAGAGTGCTAAAGTTGGAGGTAGGCGCGGCGGCTACCATCTTGGCGACATATTTCGGATGCAGCTTGTTGATGATGCTGAGGGCCTCGAAGCTGTTAGTGGCCATACCAGTGAACCAGTTGGCGCTGTAAGGTATTAGATGATGATTCTATAAAAGTAATAAGTATTAGATGCATGCTGAACTTACTAGAGACCAAGAGGCGTGGGACCGGAGAACTGGGGGATGATCTCCGCTTCGGGCCCTACCGTTAAGGTGCTCGAGATGTTAGGCAGCGCAAGGAAGCTGTCGAACGCGGGGGCGTTAGCCACGCCATCGTTGTTGGTTAAGATGGATTGAATGGCAAATCCAGTATAGTCGTAGTAGAGGGCAATGATTGTCTGGTCGGGAGAGTTCTCTTGTGTGTTCTCCACAAAGTCGAGGTAAGCATTGAAGACTTTGTCTGTTTCGCTAAGGTTGTAGCTGGTGAACCCGCCCCACAACTGGGTGCCCTCGACCGTCTCTGAAGTTACGTTATTAAACCGCTCTAAAGCTCCTTATTTTCGTTTGTATAGAAGAAAAGAAAAGGACACATGCTTACCGAGATCAATTCTAGTGACGAAGCCCAGGTTTCCAGAACCGCCCTTTTGGGCCTTCCAAAGAGCTGGATTCGTGCTGGCATTAGCGTTGACGACACTGCCATCAGCAAGAACAACTTCCCAATTGACGACATTGTCGCAGGCAAAGCCATGAGAGTTGCTGTGGAAGGAATACTGAAAAGTCATTAGATAGTGCTCGGCCCAATATCAATATATGGAAGAATATATACCCCGCCACCGGTGGTGAAGCCGCCAACACCAACCACCGAAGTTCTCGCGCCCACAACCGTCACATTGTATGGATCAATAAACTCATATACAGAACCCCATCGTGCACCAGACTGGATCGAGACAATTCCAGTGTCCGGATTGTAGCTTGTCGTGTTCATGTAACCAAAATCGACCGTGACGCCATTCGCGATGCCGTTAGATCCCTTCCACGCCGAGTGGCCACCCGCCTTGATACCGAAAGGGCATTGGTTCTTGGTTATAATCTTAACCGTGGCCTGCACATCCGCGGTGCTCTCGGGCAGGACCATACACCAGGCGTGTTGCGCCGCATTGGCCGAGTAGTAGGTACTCAACTCGATATTGTACGCTGGGTTACTCGGAAGGAGGACCTTGCCCTGCAGCTGCTTGTCTGCAGCGAGAGCTGCGCACTTGACACAGGTCAGAGTAGTGTTGACGTTACAGCTAGCTTGATTGCGACGACGGAAAAAAGAGAAGGATCAGAGAAGCATGAACCTACACAGACTTGGTAGGGATTCGGATCAGAGTTCGTATTCGACGTCGCGACGGCGATCGCTGTAGCCGCAATAGTCGCAAGCCATGCAGCTACGGAGTGTTTCATGGCGATAGCCGTGAATGAGAGACAAGATCGACAGCACAATATCACGAAAATGGAACACTTCGTAGAAGAAGAAAAACAAAACCAGTTGCAGGCAAGCAAAGCAATAATGGTAGTCGTCCGAGCGAGCGGCTCATCTCATCATTTTATGCCCTGATCCTAATCTGTGGCATCGTAGGCTCCCATGAGTCCCATGGCCGTGGAACATGAGGCGGTGAGGGTGCGGCACACCGCTGCATACTGCAGGCAGGATGCCCGTCTTCCCCGGCGGGGTTCCCCTAGCGGGGTTATTACTTCGTATATAGTACCCCCAGCCTTCAGCTGAGCAGGATCCTATTAGAGCATCCCGTCTTCGGCTCATCTCCTGAACCAGGGAAAAGACCGAAAGAGTCCTTACGCCACGGCGCCGGCTCCGGCAGCGAGATGGGTAAATGTTTTCAATGCCATGGCAGACAGTGATAAATATTTTCACTACCTGACCACCCATAATTCTTCAATCTGAAGGCTATGGTTCGCTGCAAAACAAAGCTGCTTTTATGCACACTGCGTTCCCTGAACCCTCTAAGGACTCGCCTCCCTAATCCCCTGAAGATTCTTTCAGATGAACCCTTTTTTTCTTTATATCTCTTAATTTCAGATGCGTAGGATCCCCAATTTTAGGATACTTCCATTTTTCCATAGGAAAAGAACCAATCCAAGATATTATAATTGCAGTTGCAACTTCAATTGAAGCACCAGCTTTGGGGACCTTCAGATTATGTGGCGTTTATTGCAGCACTGTTGGACTGTGCGGACATGGTATTGAAAACATTAGGTGCATATGACATGGTATCGAAAACATGCACTAGCGAGATTGGAAGCCTGCAAAGAATGTTCGAAACCGCAGGGTTGTCATGAGTCGTGCAAATCAAACCAAGCCATCATCCCCGAGCCAGAGTTTTGTGATTGAGATCGAACGATGCTGGGCCATGGTCACCTACTGCCGTACATATGCACACATATACATTATACATGTATATACCGTTATATATGTAGGCGAACCATTGCCGTTGGACTGGACCGTAACGCGCCTCTTGAAAGTTGAGACTACATATACTTCACATTTTTGTCTACTTATCCACTCGTCTCTCCCGAACGTCCCATCGCGCAGTCACTACTAAGTCGCAGTAGGCAACTCACGTAGTGCTCATAGTGTCTACTTAGAGCCTCTAATAGGCATCTCCTAGATGAGATGAGATGTCGGGCTATCCTGTCGTCGAAGGCGTCACGGTGCTGATGCTGCCACCAGCGGGCATAGTGCCCGATTTCGATCATCCGGAACAGAACAAACGGCTGGCCCACTTCTTGGTGTTCGGCATTGGAGGTCCTCTGGCCTTTCTAATCCTATGCCAGCGCTTCTACACCAAGCTATTTCTCTCAAAGGGTTTGCAGCTTGATGATTGTAAGTATCCAAGGCGCCGGTAGGGAAGTCTCTGCTGACTTTTCAAGTATTTATGTTCGTGGGATGGGTACGTTGGCTCTCAAGCGATACCGCAGCTCTCCTTGACAAAGACAACTGACAACAAACAGGCCATGTCATTGGTAACCCAGGCAATGCTTACCCGTAAGAACACCTAGCCCTCTCCCATTATATCTGGATGGCAATTCCTGACAAGGCCGTGACAGACTCCATTGTCGAGGGCGGCATGTGCGCCCATGTGTGGGAAATGCCACTCACAAGATTCGAGAGGTACTCGGTGGTAAGTCGTCAATACTACTAATCGTCGTTCTGCAGACTGACGAAGTTGCACAGGTCACATACGTTACTGCCCCCATCTACCAGTTGTGCAACGGCTTCACGAAACTGTCGCTGCTCGTGGTCTACCTCAGGCTGTCACACCAGAAATGGTACCGCGTCGCCGCCTGGGCCAGCATCGTTATTGTTGTTCTCTACACAGCCGTCATAACTCTCCTCATGTTCTTTCACTGCCACCCAGTCCGCCGAGCGTTTGACTTCAAGATCCAAACAGGATACTGCTTGGACGCCGGGATTTTGTACATGGCTACAGCTGTGTCCAACATCCTCACCGATATAATACTCTTCCTGCTACCCACTCCTGTAGTTCTCAAGCTACATATGGGCAAATCATTGAAGATTTCTGCTATCGTCATCTTCGCCATCGGCTCACTGTAAGCCACCTGCCTGTCTGACTTGTCCAGCGCAAGTATCAAATGTTGATTAATCGCTGCACAGGACAATTGCGACCTCGATGGTCCGACTCGTCGATCTGCCAGCAACCCTCAGAAGCACTGACATTTCTTGGGATGCAGCTCCAGCAAATGTATGGACGTAAGTACCTCCCGCAATTCTAAGACCGCTCAAATGCATGCCAGTCCTAACTCCGGCATAGCTTCATCGAAGCTAACTTGTTCGTCATTTGCGGTTCGATACCCACAATGCGTCGTTTTATGAAACACATGTTTCCACGCATCTTTGACGACTCCACCGTCTCCAAATCCAAGGGACCATCAGCGAGTCATCAACGTTCCGACAAAACTTACAGCTGGTCACAAAAACGAAAACATTACGAGCAGTTCTCAGAACCCGTAGAGCTACAGCTCGTCCCTGAGGGGCGTAATAATAAGTTAGAAGTCGAGTGCACCGCGGTGGTCACATCGAAATGGGACGTGGATGGACAGAGCGAGACAGCTATCATGGAGATGAAGTCGTTTACAGTGTCCTCAGAACAACACGACTCACCTGCGAATAGTTCTCATTTGTTCTGACCTCCCTAAAAATGACTTCTCTTCTCTGGCTCGATCGAACTACGTGCTTCCCTCACGCTTTCACTTCATTTCCAGTTATAGGTACAACAACCATCGAACCACCAGGTCCAGAACATAAATAAGAACACTAAAAACTGCTCCTATTGTTACAACTATTGCAGCGAAAGCCGCATAGGCCTGATTTCTTATGCTAGCCTCTCTAAGCCCCTCTCGTGCCTTCCTTCAATCTCTACACAAGCAATTCCACATTCCACTGAGCTGTTCTTGTGTCAGAATCTGTGATGTCTGTAGAATCTACCATCAAAGCGATTAGAAAAACAAGATTCAGGAAATACGTGGACTGCATTTGCCTGGACTCGTCTTGCAGAAATTGATGCCAAAGTACTCATAAGATCTCATAGGTATGTACACATGATACTTGCGCATGTTACAAACAGCCGTTGCTTGCCATTCAGGCTCTGGATCTCTGTTTCTCAAGCAGGCGGTGCTTGAGAAAAGGAGCACCAGCGTATGAGATGCTGCGTAGAGCTTGAAGCACGGCTTTTCGGGCCTGATCGGACCTCGAGGCACGGCGAGCATTCGCATCAGTCGACATAGTTGTGTTGTCGCGTGACTGCTCATAAGGTGACGGCCGAGGGCAAACATCGTGTTATTTGATCAAAGTTGCAAGTCAGGCTCGATATTTTCTTGCGGATGAAAACATTTTTGGGGGGTTCAGGTTGGAGTGCACTTGTGGCGTTCTTGCCAACCCCCTTGTTTGAGCCCCCGCCGCCATTTATGATTTCCAGGTCGACCTGTCTTCTCGCGCCACTCTGTGGCTTCAGCATTCCATAAGCCCCAAAAGCAAAAGTTACAAAACTTAGCGAGTCTCTCGCTAAACTTTCAGGGGGTGCTGCCCCTTTTCAGCTTATTGCCTTAGGTATCATAAGCGCCTCCATTGTTAGCGCTTACTATTGTACACCACCAGTGCACCTCCAGCTGAACCCATCACGTTATTTTCATCTGAACAAACATCAATATGGCCAGCAATCAAGAGCACATTGAAATGCCAGCGGCTGAAGCAGAAGACATGCCCACCGTGGACGAGGCTCAGGACTCCGGTGAGGAGGACATGATAAATTTCTGGAATGCGCAGCCTGTAGCCGAACCCGCCAAGGAAAACACGCAGATAGCTGAGGGACCTCTGAAAATTCAGCGCATTGAGGATATTCCCACAGAACCGACTGAACTACCAGCCGGCATCGAATGGTGTACGATTGATCCTACGAATGGAGATGAGATGAATGATTTATGGGAACTCTTGAATGGTCAGTACGTGGAGGATGATGATAATGTATTTCGGTTCAATTACTCGACTGTGGTGTTGAAATGGTGGGTTTCCGAAGTGCCTCTTTCTTTTTGATTAAGTGCTAGTAATTAACGGACGAGATCACTAGGGCCTTGACTCCCCCAGGCTGGAGAAAAGAATGGCATATTGGTATCCGCTCATCTACAACAGGCAAACTCCTTGCGTTTATCTCCGCAATTCCCAAATCTCTGCGGGTCCGCGAGAATGTCCTGCCAGTATTTGAATTCAATTTTCTCTGTATAGATAGAGAATTGCGGGGAAAGAGACTGACTCCTATCCTGATCACGGAAGTGACGAAGAGGTGTAATAGAGAGGGCAGATGGCATGCTTTTCATACAGGGGGTGTGAAGCTACCACAATCGGTGAGCGTGTGTAGGTACTTCCATCGATCGCTGAATTTCAGGGTGTTGTATGAAGTTGGGTTTAGCCCTTCGACAGATGTGGAAGCAGATGTGAAGGCATGTGAACTTCCAGATTCAACAAAGCTTGAAGGGTTGAGAGAAATGGAGAAGGGTGATGTGGATCAGGTAATGGAGTTGTGGGCAAGTTATTCGAAGAGATACGACTTGGTGTTGCAATTTGGGAGGGAGGAAATCGAGCATTGGCTGGTGTCAAAGGAGGAAGACGAGGAGAAAAGAGTGCTGTGGTCCTACGTCATTGAGGTATGGGATTTAGATTGCAACTGAGCGTTTGTTGACTTCTGACCTAGGATGAAAACAAGAAAATCACCGACTTTTTTTCGTTCTACTGCGTGGAACACACAGTCCTTGATCCCGAGATACAGCGGAAATCATTCCGTGTAGGATATCTATTCTATTATGCATCAGAGGCTGGGCGTAATGATCCATTCTTCAGAGAAGCTTTGAAAACAAGGCTGAATACTCTTATGGCGGACGCCCTCGTTCTTGCCAAACGCGCCAAGCTTGATGTTCTGAATGCTTGTTCAATTATGAACAACGCCTTGTTCCTGGAGGAGCAGATGTTTAAGAGGGGTGACGGACAGCTTTATTATTATATATCCAACTATAAAGTTAATCCGATAGCGGGTGGAATGAATGAATATAACGGGCTGGATACGGAGCTCTTGAGTGGGGTCGGGGTGACGATGTTATGAATGGTGTCTGGTGTGTTCAGGTTCGAAAATGAAGGCGTCAGCTAGGATGACTGATGCCAGGATTGTGGTGGGTTTCTTGTTATAGCTGGTAAATCTGTCATATGTATTCTCATTTTGGGACTGGACTGTCGCCGATGACTCCACGGATCAACGGAACCAAGTGTCCCCATACTTTGGTTGATGACGAGGAGAGGAAAGCTACGAGATTGTCTCTGGTGGAGCTCAGAGGAAAGAAGTACACAAATAAGCGCTTACAGAAGAGATCCGCGGGGGGAGGGGAAGGGGCGGATCTCGCTTAATCTTCCACCTCAAGAGTGTCTTCCATTCCACACCGTTGGAATCTGCCACCGTGATGCATCGTGAAGGAGCCAGGCAACGATATACCTAACTTGTTCTTACTCTCCAAAAGTTGGACATGACAAGAAATTACTTCATCTGGCTACCATTCAGAATGCAGGAAATTCGGCGTTAGAAATGAATGAAAAAAACACGATCCTACACGCTGAACTTTCCAACCCTTTTCAATGCTGACATTGATAATAACCCCCACTGACAATAAGCTTCTGAACTTTGCGAAATGACATGATTACCAACGAAGTCGCAACAATGTCCTAGTTGGGCTTACGGATATCAGATTTCAATTCGAGGCACAAGGGAATTCCGAACTCCGTAGCTCAGCCCACGATAACACAAAGCCGGTCGACTTTCCCAACGTCAAATCTTGTCATCTTGATACTACAATCAACGCTGACACTCGACACAAAAGTCCAAGCTTAGATGCCATTATCGTTTATTCCGTTCGGGCAGAATAGGAAAGCGTCGGAACGGGAAAGCACGCTAAATATATCTACCACCTTAACGCCGAAATATTCGCTTCACCTTCCCGCGCTGCATCCTTTGTAATCATGACGCATGCCTCCAAAATTCACCTTTCTCCTAAATGAGTAAGAAAGGAAGTCGTGAAGATCCAATTGGATCCCTCAACCATAATTCTAAACGCCGAAAAGAAAAGGGGACGAGAAATAATCATCGCGTAACTTATTGACTTTATACAAGCAACGGATATAGCCGCCGGACATAAACTCAAAAGCGGGACGAAACCTCCACCACGAAATCAAACCAACCTCCAAACTGCCATAGCGCAATGCCGAATCCCCTCCGAATACAACACGGGAGCCTCCCTCCCCCGGTCCATTACGCCGGCGCTCGATCGGGACCCAGTTCTTCTGCACAGGGGTGTAGTAACGCCGTTCCATGTTCGAGCTCCACCGCAAAGAATTCCCAGAATGCGCCAGCTTCGACAGCACCCCGAGCTGTACCCATTACTAAGGCGCTGATTCCTCCCACTGCTTTTGACTAAGAAGGAGAAGGTAGTGAAAGGTATATATACGCTTCTGCGCGCGGATTGAGTGAACAGCCTCCCACACTCTCCAGACGTCACCGGGAAACTTTTTTGGAGGGGCAAAGGAGGAAGACGCAATGGCAGAAGCATACCCCGAAAAAGAAGAAAAGCTCGAAGCGCCCTCTCGAGACGAATCCTCCCTCACCCTCCCACCTTCGAAAGCACTGGAGGTCGAGAACGAAATCGAAAACGAGCGCGAATTTGCAGCGATAAACGCCTCTTCCAACGCCGATTCCCAGGCGCGGAAACGCGATACCAGGAGCCTGAGATCGATAAGTAGGACGCGCTCAAATAATGGGTATGGATGTTGTGATGGGAATGAGAGCTCGGAGGATGTCGAGACGGGGGAGGCGGAAAAAGATGAGTGGGAGGTAAGGTGGGAGGGTGGGGATGGGGATCCTGGGAATCCGAGGAGTATGGCGTTTGGGAGGAAGTGGATTGTTGTTGTTATTGTTAGTATGAGCTCGTTATGCGTGTAAGTGGCACATTTTTGGTTTCTTGTGGGGTGTGGTGGTTGAATAGTGGTGAAGAAGTGGGAAAAGGCATTGGGATGTCAACACAGCTCTGGAGAGATCAATTGGAGGTCATGATGAGCTCAGGGGAAGGAATCTGGGACGGACGTCAGCTGGGATTCTACAAAATATCGTGCTGACTCAATCCTTACAGAACTTGCACATCCTCGATATACACATCGACATACGGCCAACTCACAAAGGAATTCGAATGCTCAAAGATTGTAGCAACATTAGGACTGTCTCTTTTCATCATGGGACTCGGATTAGGCCCCATGTTGCTATCACCGCTTTCGTACGTCCTAACGACCTCCCTTTTCAAATCCTACTGACCCCCTTTCAGTGAGTTCTACGGCCGCAGACCTGTATACCTAGTCTCCTTTTCGATGTTCTTCATATGGATCATCCCGTCGGCAGTGGCAAAGAACATCCAAACCATGCTAATCGCCCGTTTCCTCGACGGAATTTCTGGAAGCGCCTTCCTATCTGTAGCAGGAGGCACCGTTGGGGACATGTTCAACCGCGAGCAACTCCAGCTTCCGATGCTGGTATACACAGCATCTCCCTTTGTCGGGCCATCAATCGGGCCTCTGTTCGGGGGCTTCATTAATCAATACACCACTTGGCGATGGACCTTTTACATGCTGCTCATCTGGTCAGGTGTCAATTTGGGCCTCATCGCTCTTCTCGTACCGGAAACTTATCACCCGGTTTTGTTGCGAAACAAGGCCCAGAAAATGCGGAATGAGACAGGAGATGAGCGCTGGAAGGCCCCAATGGAGAAATCGAACAAGTCTATCTCGAGAACTATCGCATATTCGTTGTTACGACCGTTTCAGCTCCTTGTGCTTGAGGTACGTATGCATATTTCCAGAACTTGTTTTTTTTCCATTCCCGAGAATTCGCAAGCTTTACTCTATCTGTTGAGACAGCCCATGTGCTCAAAACTTCCGAGATACTGAGAAGCCATGTTGAAACTCGCGAATTTCTTCTTGATCGAGCAATACTGACTATTAGAAATTTTAGCCCATGGTGACAAATCTATGCCTGTTTAGCGCCATCCTGTTGGGAATTCTGTATTTGTTCTTCGGGGCTTTTCCCCTGGTCTTCGAGGGAAATCATGGGTTCACCCTGTCCCAAACGGGATTAAGCTTTCTGGGCATCTTCGTCGGCATGGTGCTTGGGGCGCTTACTGATCCCTTCTGGCATAAGAACTACGTCAGGCTGATCAAGCAGCGGGAGGAAGCGACCGGCGAGGTGGGCGGCAGTGAACCTGAGTACAGACTGCCTCCTGCCATCGCGGGGGCGGTGCTGGTACCCGTCGGACTGTTCCTATTCGCATGGACCACATATTCTTCGGTGCATTGGATTGTTCCAATCATCGGCTCGACTATTTTTGGCATGGGGTAAGTGATGACAATTTCTTTTTCTGTATCAATTCTTCAAGCCCCGCGCGATAAAAGAAACCGTTTGAGAAGTGGTGGGGCATGGTACTCGGTGAGCAGTACCTGCGTCGAGATGCAAGCCGCAATCACTGATCGTCAAGCCATTGGCATTCCTCGCAATCCTGGTCTGGTTTGGGGACGTTTCCCACACGCTTCCATGTGCCAGTTCGAGGACCTTGTCGTATTTGGGAAATCTCCCACACCCAATATCAAGGTCTCGAAAGCGGCCTCCCGTGTATATCAATTCCCCTATCAATCTCCCATGATGCATTGTTCAGCTGCACGTGTCGTCGCACAGAAACACCGTCGCTAACCGCTTTGGAACCTGCAGAACGCTCTTGGTCTTCAGTGGCATCTTCACCTTCCTCGTCGATGCGTATCCGCTATATGCAGCCAGTTCGCTGGCGGCGAATAGTTTTGCGAGGAGCAGCTTTGGCGGTGAGTAATTTCCTAGGGCAACGCCCACCATCCACTCCCGTGCTGAGGCTGATCAATCTACAGCGGCTTTCCCACTATTTGGCGTACAGATGTATCACAAGCTTGGCGATCAGTGGGCCACGAGCTTATTGGCGTTTTTAACGGTTGCCATGATGCCCTTCCCTTATTTATTTTTTAAATATGGAAAGAAGATTAGGGGGAAGAGCCGATTTGCAAGTGCATAATCAGCTTGGCCAATGACCATCTGTACTGTATATATTCCCCAATTTTGTTTGCATATATTTATTGGCATTGATGATTTGGCATGCATAGCGAGCGAGGATCTTGGTCTTGAATAGGGGGTGGGAACAGCATAAGCATAATCAGATTCTTCACTTCACATACATGACATACACATACATACATACTGTCAATGTCACTCGACTCTGGTATGAAGCAGTGTATCGCATGGTTTGACCAACGACAGATCTTATCTGAATACCCAAGACATGGAAGTGTCTCATCCCGGCGGAGTGGTGGCGGGAGCACAACCGCAGGGCCCATGTTCGTCGAGTCATCTGATGACCGAGTATCTGGCACCTGAAACTTGACCCCAAACCCCGTAACGTGATTATGCTGGCCCATTCAGCGTACCTTATCACAAGTGAAGCCCACGAGTAAGGAGACGCAGCGCAAAGAGAAGCCGAGTCACGGCATCGCGGCGTTGACCCTTTCCCACCACACAGAGCCCCCTGTTCTTGTCCTTTACCGAGCTGCCGAGTAACAGGCGCCCACGAACCAATGACCAGTCACTTCCAGCAGGAGATCGTGGCGTGCAGAGTCCCAGGATCAGCAATGGCTGGTAGCATGTGACCGCTGTGATATTGGTGGCACTGGGGGAGGATATTGGGTATATTGATATTGGATTGGCATGACTTACATGTACGGTACATGGAGGACCCAAAAGAGTGGCTATCATATTTGCATCCGTATGCACGTTTTGCTGCAGAGAATAGAAAGCCAGTCTATGTAGGTCCAATGCATGTATGTAATGAAGTGGAAGCGGGAAATGCCCAGTAAGATGAGACTCGAGCACATGCCAACAAGCCGTGGCTCTACCCCTCCATCCCCTCCATGAATTACCCCTCCTTCTCGCTGAAGAAATTTCAAGAAAAAGGAGAAGAGGGGAACGCAGGCCTGGATTGGGAATCCTTAGCGAGCAAATGTGGCTGAAAAGTTCAATCCTTGTGCCGCTGAAGCGCAGACAGAGCGAGGGATTTGCGCGAGACCGAGTCAAGCGACAGTGACGGCTGCGATACGAACATTCAAGCTTTTTGTGACGAAATCTCTGCCAATCTAATAATCTTCGCAAGCAACGCGAACAACGTTGCCCGCACGCCGCGCAAAGACAGCCAGTAGTAAGGGCATTCAATTATCCTACCCGCTTCGTCTTTCACACCTCAATAGACGCTCACTGTGGTGGGGTTGACGTTGGCTGCGACGGCTATCGCGCACACGCACCCAAGGAAACTAGACCCCGCCTCTCCACTCTTGAAGCTTTCTAGGTCCAGTCGCCCGGGGCGCATTTCGCATTTCTCAGCCGCAAGGTCCTGTTTTTGTTTTTGCGCATTCTAACGACAGGAAGATCAGACGATCAGCCAGACGACAAGCAGAGAAAAGATTCGCGCGTCCGAGAGCCAGAGCGACAAAACCAATATTCGAGCGCGCGCCAGGCGACCCAGATACGATAGATACAAATCGATATATATTAAGGGCAGGCGCGGAAAAAAAAAAGCAGAGAGAGCTAGGACAGGGCTGGCAAGCGGGGAATATTTGGGCATCAATGCCATTGTGGTGGGAATCAGGACGCCAGCGACTGCAAACTGCAATTAGTGGACGACGGCTACCTGCATCGCCATCGCGTTGCACAGCGTCAAATTGATACGTCCGCGCAAGCTGCCTGTGGGAAGTGTGGAACTGGCACGCAGGCCAAAGCAAGGCAAGACAGGAAAAGCATTGGACAAGGGGAATTGATTGATTGATTTGCGGTGCGAGCCAGGACGAGGAGAGGCCTCACCCTCACCCTCACCCTTTTCTCTTGATTTCGATTACAAGCAAGAGGCGCCGCGTGATCCTGGCGCTGTGCTGGGCGAACATACATACGCTGGTGGTATTGGTCGGCGACCTCAAGTGGCAGGCGGCGTGGCTCAACGTGAGACAGGGACAAGGAGAGCAGACTGGTGCGAAGACGGAGCGCTGGGACGTACGGCACGGTACGGTACGTTGTGGTGCATCTTCAGTGTGGTGGGCTTGCCTTGACGGAGCAAGGAGTGAAGAAAAAATACCGAAGGTGATTCGTGTGGAGCGAGTAGCGTACACTTCTCAAGCTTCACCGAGTAGCACACACCGCTGGAAGTGCTGGAGGCCGCTGCACCAGACACACTGGTTCGAGCAACCGGATTAGACAGACGGACGGGCCAGTGCCAGGCTAAACTTCTCTGCAGCGCATGCGAACGCGTGCTTGTGGCCGAATAGGCACGCGGCGAAACGTGGTGGGCATTGCGAGGGGACGGGTACGTGCTGCCTTCTGCGGAGAGCTTCGGTGCGCGCTGCCCTGCTGCGGATACAGATACAGATACAGATACAGATACAGAACGCATACCGGTTCGGACGCATTGATTTGCGGCAGATTGTGTAGTGCGTCGAGGCATTGTGCTAGGAATAGATACAACTCGACGGAACAGACTTAAGGTTGTGGTCACGGCGTGGAGCATACCGAGCAGGGGCTGCTTGAGAGGCCCACAGCGCTCCAAGATAGCAGCTGAGGCGTATAAGAGAGAGCAAGGTCATTGTGCATTATTAGTGCCCCGGCCGGTTCACAACGCCTCTGGTATCTGTACTTCGCTGCTCTGTGTGACGAGCCTCCTGCACCAGGATCTATTCCAGGGTTTAACGAGCGAGGCCTCTGACTGGGGGGTCTGAATTGACGGGGTGTGGTTTCGCAAGGCCGCGACCTAGCCTGGGCATATTGGCACCCCAACTGGGTATTTAGTTCAGCATGTCGGGAGATACTGAAGTTGATGATCCTGAGGTTTCGGAAGCTGCTTCGGAGAATGAGTATAGTGAGCATGAGCAAGAAGAGCCCGATGCTGTAGGCAGAGAGGAGGACGATAATACAGATATGGCGGAGCAGAAGTTCAGACCAGATGGGGAGGAGAATGGCAAGGCTGGATCGGCCGTCACAACAAAGCCAAAGTTAGATCCCAAGGATCCATTAAGACCAAGGCGGAAGAAGGCTAGGAGAGCTTGCTTTGCATGTCAAAGGGCTCACTTGACTTGTGGTATGTTTGTTTGCTTCCATCTCTTCGGATGAACAAGTGCTCGGCCGTCGCCTTGGCTCAGCGTACTCTGTTGCATCACCAAACTTTATTCAAGTGGCAACTAACACTTCGTAGGTGATGAGCGTCCCTGTCAACGTTGTATCAAACGAGGTCTTGCCGATGCTTGTCAAGATGGTGTCAGGAAGAAGGCTAAGTATCTTCACGATGCTCCTACTGAAGCGCTGAGACCTGTGCTGGGACCTAACTACAATCAAGTCAACAACGCACGATCCAACAATGGGCCCCCGACAACAAGCACTTCAGCTTCTGATACATCTCCTGGAGCCGGCGGCTTCTTTTCTCAAGCAGACGTGTCTCCTTCATATCCCATCTACAATAATCAACAGCAGAACCCAATGCCCCCGCCTTTGCAAGCGAGACTTTCTTATGGAGGTCAACAGTCGCCCTTATCACCTACTTTTCAAAATCAAGTCAATCGTCAAGCCGCAATGCAAGGGCTTTCACAAGTATCGACAGACGCTCAAAACTCTTTTGGTGGGGCACTTTTCGACCCCAGCAACCCCGCCTTGTTCAACTTTGACCTCGAAGGTCTCAATTTTGGCAACCATTACGGCGCATTGGAATTCGGCATGTTAGGACACATGTCTTCTGGAGCAGCCGAAACTCCTTCAAAGGACTCGATATCGTCGCAGGGCATGAACAATGTCAGCTTCAACAATGGACCAGTCTACGGGAATAACATGGACCAATTTGGTCAAATGTACTCTTCTCAAGAGATCCTTCCGGAATTCGTTGGTATGGATGGGCGCAATGCCGGCGGCATGTTTGCCCATAATACACACCACGGATTACCTCACGCATACGCAATTGGAACAGGGCCAACAAGTCATCACAGCCCAAGCACAGAGCCAAGCCCAGGCGCAAGCGGCCTAGGCTTCGAAAGCTCACCCACCACAACAACTTACACAACCAATGCAACACCACACCCACATCGTCCGCCCAAAAGAGCAGAAACGAAACCTGGCACGACACAAAAATTTGGCCCCTCCTCCGTCCTCGGCAAGCGCACAAGAGACGCCTCTTCCATCTACGACACCGTTCACGAACCATACTCCTACACCACAGGCTTCCACTCCTTAACAGCCTGCATTCAACGGCGCTTTTCCCCCAACAAAACCCTCCGCATCGCCAAATCGCTCGCCTCTATCCGCCCCTCCTTCATCTCCTGTACCAAAACTCTAAATCGCCAAGATCTGATCTTCATGGAGAAATGTTTTCAGCGCACACTTTTCGAGTACGAAGAATTCATGCTTAATTGCTGCACACCGACCCTAGTATGTCGACGTACAGGCGAAGTGGCTGCAGTCAACAAAGAGTTTACTCTCTTGACCGGATGGAAGAAAGATGTGTTGCTTGGCAAAGACGCAAATCTCAATATCAATACCGGGAACGTGGCAGGCAGTTCTGGCCCCAGCAGCGTAGGGAACTCTAGGCTTGCGACGCCGCGCATGCGCTCGCTGAATCTGGCTGATTCGCAGGGCAAAGAGGGGCGACCACAGCCTGTATTCCTTGCAGAGTTACTGGATGACGATAGCGTGATTGAATTCTACGAAGATTTCGCGCGACTGGCGTTTGGCGATAGTAGAGGCAGCGTCACCACGCGTTGTCGATTGCTGAAATACCAGACGAAGGATGCGATGAACGATAATAGTCCTGATGCGGTGAAGTCGGAGAAAGATAGGACGGCGCCGGGAGGGATAGGGGGCATGGGGAATAGGGTGAGGGAGATTGATGGGGAGCATGGGATTGGGAGGTTGCAGAAGGATGGGAAGCTGGATTGTAGTTATTGTTGGACGGTTAAGAGGGATGTTTTTGATATTCCTATGTTGATTGTTATGAACGTAAGTATTCGCCCTTCTTCTTTTTCCCTTTCTCTATACGTCAAATTTGTGATACGGTACTAACGCAAAAATCGCAGTTTCTCCCTTGCATCTAAACACCCTACCACCACCACCACCCTCCTTACACACACCTCACCCTTCAAATCTCTTTCAAATCTCACGGAAACCGGAACAGGGATCATGCATGGAACAGGCGCACACGGGTGCCGGGTACAACGGGAATTGCATACCATGGAACAAGGTGCATAAGCAGAGACTAGTGGAACGGTTCCCCCCTTTCTCTGGGCGGCGTTTTGGGAATTTATTGCATTTGTGTGTGTGTTCTTTTTCTTTTTCTTCTTTTCTTGGTATATGATAAATAAAAGAGGATGAGAAGATGTAAAAGGGGTGATGATATGATATGATACGATTGATATATGTGAAGATGGGGTATAAGGGGGGTTATTGGGAGGGACTGGGCGGGGGGTAAGGGGTAGGTGGGTAAGAGGAGGTGGGTGGAAGCTTTGTATATGCGATTTTTACGCCGCGCTGTGGTGGGGAGGCGGAAAAGTTATATTGTGTAGTGAATGGACATTATTATGCCACCATTACTCTGTTCTTGTATCTCAACGCACTAGTCCTGTTGTCACTGTTTTGAAAGCCTGATAGAAGTTACGCGTGTGTGTTGTGTAACAAGAAGTGAAATTGCCGCTGCTTTTGCAATTTCGCACGCTGCTTTGCTGAGGCCTCTGACATAAAAGCCACTACCTATCTTGTTTGAGCAGCATCCATTTCTCAAGCTTCTGCAACGGTTTCTCATCTGTTTCGAGTGTATGTGGTATCTGTGACTTGCCTACTAGGTAGAACGAGTCTATCAAAGATCCCAGTCGGTCAATTCGGTGAAGTGAAGTGAAGGAATCTAAGTTTGAGGGGTGATATGATGCGTGAGAAATTGCTGTCAACTTAATCGTTCATTCAGTCAGTCATTTTATCAAAAGCAACCCTTCCCAAGGTATTTAAAAAACTCTTGGAATTGAATATTTCAAGTGTAAGATCTGGCATTGTAAACAAACAATGGATCTCGTCCCGGCGGCACCCATGTTGGCTTTCCAGGTTTCGAACCTCCACAATGGATCCGAGAGGAGACTAGTGTTAGGTATTTATAGATCGAAAGCAGGATGTGGTATTTGCTTGTGGTTGAGTTTTGGGGACGGGAGTGTGGAAGTGAATGATATGGCGGGAAAATGGGGAGGGGGTTATAAAAGGGGCTGGTGAGCTTTAGCTTCACGAAAAAGCCAAAGTCAAACGCGGGAACCATTGACAGGTCTGAAACTAGAGAGCTCGGATCACACTGCTTGAAAACGACATGTTCGACCAGAGGATCGGGCAGAGTGTCTCCAAGTGGTTCCGCTGTATTCCGTCAACGTTTATAAACACTGAACGAATGGTTTCATTTGACAGCAATTTTCAAATTACACGCTATTATCCCTAGGCTATGTGAAATAAATTGTTAAACACCAGCCTCAAATTGAGACCTCAAGCATAGCTGCTTGAAAAACGTTCTTGGCTGCTCTGAGCTGTCACCCATGGCGCGCAGCTCCGAAGCTTTGATGACTTATCCGATCTCGATCACCCAAAAATTTGGATATGTTCATGCTAGGGTTCATATTCAAAATTATTCACTTAAGTCATCTTGGCAGTGGCATAGTGACAATCATTGTCTAAATGGTGATAACTATTCCTCGCTTGATGACTCAAAAGACCGACCAAACACTTCCAAACCTATCCCCCAAAACGTGAAGACTCGCAAAGTACAACAGACAAATCCAATAATGAAACACCAAATTATTCCCAAGCCTAAATCAAATTCAAGTCCCCGTGAGGGTGCCGTGTACCAAACTCCGATCCAAATTCCCTCCAGCTCCAAATTCAAGGCCTAAATCCCGCTTCACATGATAGGGCACACAGGATTGACTCCCGCCATCTTATCAAGTTTTGATGACCATCCTTCTCTGTTATTATTCTTGGCGCTGGTAAGATTTCCAGGCTCTTTCGGTTTCTTGATTGTTGATGGGGTGGTGGACGAGGTGTTTGAGTTGAGGGGAGTAGTGGGTGCCATTTTGAAAGTCTAGCTTTGAGGGTGCAAGAGTTGCGGGCGTTTAAAAGGAGTAAGGTGATAGAGCTTGACCTATGGGAGGTTATTCAAGGTCCAGAAGGGGGTTTGTGAACAAATACTCACTCTTCTAATTTTGAGGTTCGACGGGAGGTGGAAATGCGGAAAAGACACGTTTGATGACCTGAATCTGAACGAACAAACTTGAATATATATACCTTTCATAATAAGTGAATACAGAGGCAGCGCTTTCACTCGGATTCGGATTCGGATTTCTAAAGATATCTCGCTCAGAACTTGCCCGAGCCCCTTTTCAGCTTCGAGTCAGTCACTCGATCGCGCGACCCCCCTTTCCACTGAATACTCCACCATAGCCACCCGTACAACCAATTAATTCTCAATTTTTTCTTCCAGGCAACACGAAGCACTTATTGTAAAGGACGCAAGACTCATCGCCCCGTACAATGTATGTGTTGATTGTTGTTGAGTAGGGATGTTCTCGCTGACATCCACGTACAACCAACATCAGGTGTCCATCACCTGCTCAGTATCGAACGCACCATCAAGACCGACTACCTAAATTCCAAGCCCCCACGCAAAACATACGCCTCCATATACCGACGCTTGTCATGCGTACGCTAGCTCCTCCTCAAAGAATCCTCCCCACCAGGATAGACTCCTCAGAATCTAGACCCTTCACCCAGCCAAAGAAGCCCCCCTTTACCGATACTTTCCACAATCTCCAATTCTTCCCACCCTCTCGGTCCCATCTCCCCCGTATCTCTCTGAACAATACGAACAGAAATTATGGGTAAATGACCCGAGTCTAGCCACCACGAATCGCACGCCTCAGCCTCGCTGCCTCTCGACGTTTCTGCCTTGGCTTTATTAGTAGCCCCCACCAAAACCAATTCTTCTGACTCGTTTCGGCCCCAGAATATGACTTGCGATGACCATGTTCTTGGTTTGTGGGGGTTCGTTGAGAAGTATGACTATCCGATGACCATCGGTGCCTCAAGGCAGCGTTTTATGGTTCATCGGAAGTACCCGATCTCAACTGCGATGAAGATACCGCCGCAAGCTAGCAACCTATAAGCAATAGACCGTATGAATCATAAAGTTTCGCTTCGGGGATCATGTGCAGAGATGCGGTCTCGCTGGGACGGAATCAGACATGTGACCCGCAGCCTTGCAGGATAAGCTGCTCGAAGGGCTTACCGATGGGATAATTTCTGCCTAGGCAAGCTGTGGAAAGACGCATCTCCGCGGTAGAGTGTAATGAAAGTGTATTTTGAAATGGGTATCGATTTGTGGATGTTCGGATTTGACTCGTAAAGATGGTCTGAGCCTCAGTGCGAAGCGTGGACTTAAAGGACTTGGGCGGATTTGCGTCTGGGCACTTTGGTGGGGTTGTACAAACAGCGGCGCAGATGAAAGAAAAATACGGATGCAGTGGAATGACTGACAGCTTAGGGAAGAGCAGATTCTCAGCTGTGAAAATCGCAAAGTCACTTGAGTATTACTAAATATTGAACAAAAATTAGATTAGCGAACGTAAACTCAGTTCTCTACCAAGAGAAAGACTCTGTATGTAGCCAGAGTTCACCCCTAATTTTCCTCGCAATAATACCCCGCTGAGCCTCTGCACACGCATTCCTAACATCCAGCATCATACTTGCCGGCCCACAAGCCGTGACACCAACCCTCTGCCCTGTCGCCGAGTTTTTAATCAACGCTTTCAAATCCGGTCTGCCTTTCCCTTCAATAACCGCAATTCCTTTCTGACTCGAAGCAGAATATGTCCTCGTTTTCGTATTCGTGCCGTTCTTTTCGATGTCGGTGGCCGTAGAATGGATTGCGTCCGCAGAAGACGAAGAAGCATTGTCCTGAACTACTGCCTTAGGAGCGGCCGGTACATCATCCGTGACGTGTATTTCAACTGATATCTTTCCAACCCCGGAGGCGTCTTCTTTCTGCACCGATAGGATTCTTTCTATAGCCTCCATTGCCCAACCCACCGTTTCGTAATGTCGTACGGCAATCACGACCTTGACGTCGCTTCCTCCTGTCCTCGGTTGTCGTACTAAACGCTCCAGAAGAGGCAGTAGATACCCCGCACCACTTCCCCCAGCAATCAACACCACTTTTTCTTTCTCGGCCAGTTTCTGGGCTGTGAACGCGTCACCATACGGGCCGTCAATACTAACTGGAATTCGTTCTCCGCGTCCCGCCAGCTTGGCCATGCGTGCGGTGAAGCCCGAGGCTGGCTTGATGTAGAATTGCATCTGTCCTGATTCTGGCAAAGAGCAAATCGTAAATGGGTGCGTGTTTAAGGAGTGAATCCCAAGGGTCCAGAAGCGCAAGAATACATGCTGGCCTGGTGACCAGATGATAGGTGATGGGATGGTGATTTGGAGAGTTCCATCTTTTAAAAGCGTGAAAGAAGCGGTGTGGGGAGGGTTCGTATGTGTGGCGGTACGAAGGATTCCATACAACAGAGTGGGCAGGTAAAGAGTGAGAGTCGCGATGAAGTAATCCCAAGATGTGAGCCGGAAGTCGCAATGGAGAAAGAAGAAAAACAGGAAGAATATGATAGCAAGGTAGTGTGTTCCCTTGAAGAATTCATAGAAACGATTGCGGATTGGGCCAATAGACATTATATTGAGCCATGCTTGAGGGATGAGAGCCGCTACTCCGGTCCAGTACACCACCGATGTCCGCCATTGCAGCATCATGTCGCCTTTCTTGATGTGCACGACAATGAACGGGAAGGTATGGACGAGGGCGAGGACGAACATTGTCCAGCCAATCCAGCGATGGAAGACTTGGAGCTTTTCGTGCGAGATACCGGTCAGGACTGTGATCCAATTTACTTTCGAAGACGTGATCCTAGACTCTCGTGAGTGGGCATACATCCAATTCAAACAAAATTACTTACATCGTAAACGGAAGTAACCCTAGAGACATCCATCCTGCTCTGGTTCCAAGGGGTGGCGAGCCTCCGAATGAGAATTTCTTTGTATTTGGCCAGTAGTAAGGTTTAGGACCAAGAGTCAAGGCTGCATTTCTTAGCTGTTTTGTACTTCTAGCGGATAATATTCGTGGAATTTACCAAAGAAGTAAATGAACCCTGCCAAACCCAGCAATATGACGCCCAGCGCTGGGGAATACCAGCTCAAACCGCGCAGGTAGAATGATCTGTATCCCAAGTATCGAGTGCTTGCCAAAGCTCGCTCCCAAGTCTTGTTCCCCTTCAGAGGACTTTCCCTTTTCGACGACCTCCATATCCGGCTGAGGATGTGCGGAACAGCAAACACAAAAACCACGGCGCACATAAAATACAACGTCGCATGTCCGTAAACCCAGTCAGCGATATACCTGAAGCATCGTCAGTTGACTTTTTCATTTGCCTAAACTTTCCATACCAGTATCTCCAATGACCAGACCGATATTGACATTGCGCTGCAGTCCCTTTGCACATGTCCATGCGGGACGAGTGGAGCTTGACCGGATGGTCCAGCCATGGCAACATCTTGACTGTGAAGATCTTCCAAAGCAACTAAACAATTGCAGCAACCGAATAAAAGCCTTGGAGAACAACGAAAAAGACTTTGGCCGCTCAAAAATGAGATTCAAGCAGCAGCGACGATGGGAGTTGTTAAAGGACATCGCACCTGCCGTAGATAAAAACCTCGACACCCAGGACCGCTACGCCGCATCACGGGGATTCGGATTATTGGGCTCATTCTGCCTCAAACTTTAATAAACCTAGCCTATGCACTTGCGCAGGTTTTTGCGGAGAAACGAGGTTCAAACAAGCATTTGTATGGACTGGGGAAGCGGACCGCGACGTTTCGAGAAGGATATTGGTGGTCTTGGCGCGAGCGAGTTTGAGCAAAATAATTTGACAAAAGGGACTGGGATCCTTTTACTTGTAGGACTATTGGGAACTTGAGCAGGCGCACGAACCCATAAATTCCTGTCATAACTTGACAGATGTGGCGCCTAGCTCCGTGAGCAATGGTAAGAACCGCTGTAGGTATTAAATCATGATGGTTGCAACGTCGTGTCTCGATGAGAAAGTACGAGGGTATTTCTTTTGCTGTGGGCCAATGAAATTGCTGACCTTCTGGATGACCAAAACCACACAAACTGACAATAAAAGAAGGATCGAAGTGTTGAAGGCTAGTAAAATAAAAAAGTCTCGCAAGAGCCTTTCGCTCTCTTCCCGAGGGGCCGAAAAGAAAATATATATAATGCCGAGGAGTGATGTTGTTGAAGTTATTCTAGCAGCAGCCTGTACTTCCGCTGTCCACTCACACTCTCTCGTTATCAACAGCCATCAAAGCCTCTTTTCTGTTATCCAAGGGAATTGACTAGCCTTCATGTATCCTTTATCAGCCTCCAAGCAGCCAAGATCTCCAAATCCGGTACCATAAGGTCGTGGCGTGGAACCAGCGATCAGGAAAACGTGGTGGAGAGAAAGCTCAGCCAAAATCAGGAGACCCTGGGGAGATGACTCAGCGCTGAACCCGGCGATCGACCCACTGGAGGCTTCTGAAACCTGTCCAGACGCCACAGTCAAAACCCAAAGTCAACCTCAACAACACATCAAGTCTCCTTTTAAGAAGCGATGTACCTTTCCCGTCAATCTCCGTGATATACGCCAGATCATGGGCCTGGGGGAGCTTACGGCGACCATGATTCAAGCACACGCGAATCGAGCAATGCCATCCCCACTTTTCGTGTCAATCGCATCCTAGTTCTGTATCCTGGCCATCGGATCTCCGTCCCACAACACAGCTCTATCTCAGATAAGTACCGCCTGAAAGTATATCTACGCCATGCGATAAGGGCACTGATGTAAGGCAAGAGCTGAGACTCTCAATCTGTTGCATGTCCCCGCAATATATCCTTGCCGTGTCAGGATGCCCAGCCTCGATTCGATGCCGGCAGCGCACCTTATCTCTTGAACGCTGTCATAGCTTTTGAGGTAGCACTTGGACTGGAGATACAGATTAAAATGCTGTTGCATGTCTCTTATCTATAATAGCCTTTCTGGATGTTCTCTTTGTGTCTATCCGTCCCATTTTTTGATATATAAGTCTGCGGACGCTCGCGTCGCGTCTCCTCTTTGCTCTCGAAGTCCTTGTTTAATCTCCCAATTTCGAAGTAGAATATCATGTCTGATATCAAGCACGCTAGCTCGGATGACGAGAAAGCCATCCCTCATTCTGACAGTGGTGTTGTAGATACTCGTTACGGCGATGTTGAGGATCCGTCGGAGATGAATGAGGTGTTCAAGAAGACTCACGATGGTGTAGACTTCAGAACTGTGGGGTGGCCGCGAGCAACCGTGATCTTTTTGAAGAGTCAGTTATTCCTCTCCGTCAACGTCAAATTTGATCTGATAAATTTCTAGTCATCTTCGCAACTGGTGTCCTGAGTATTCCGTCAGCAATGTACTCTCTGGGTTCACTTGGCGGTGCACTCTCAGTCATTGGCTGGGGAGCTCTCAATACCTACACGGCTGCGATACAAGGCAATTTCCGAAACTCCCACGCGGGGTGTCACTCCATTGCCGATATGGCAAACGTAATTGGAGGTGTCGTGTTGAAGGAAATTGTCGGAGCCCTGTTCCTGATCGCCTACGTTCTGTGTGCCGGATCTGGAATCCTCGGAGTCTCGATTGGTCTGAACGCCCTCTCGACACACGCAGCGTGCACGGTTTGGTGGTCTTTCCTAGCCACCATCTTCGTTGCAGCAACAGCTTCAGTTCGAAAATTTCACACCATCGGCTGGTTGACATGGGCTGGTTTTGCCAGTATCTTCATCGCGGTCTTCATCGTCGTTGTTGCGGTCACGACTTTGGACCGACCGGCTGCAGCTCCCCAGACTGGAGACTTCGAGTTAGGATATCATGTCATCGCGCACCCGACCTTCATCGCAGGTATCACTGCAACAGCAACCATCTTCGTCTCCTCGGCAGGAACCTCTGCTTTCTTGCCCGTCATCTCCGAGATGCGGAACCCAAAGGATTTCAAGAAAGCACTTTACGTCTGCATGGGATTCGTCACATTAGCCTATCTTAGCTTCGCTCTCGTGGTATATAAGTGGTGTGGAAAATGGGTAGCGTCTCCATCTCTAGGATCAGCTGGTCCAACGATCAAGAAAGTCGCCTATGGAATTGGTCTCATCGGACTCGTTGTGTCAGCGACTTTGTACCTGCACGTGGCTGCCAAGTACCTTTTCGTGCGTATCCTGCGTAACACTCGCCATCTGCAGCAAAGCACGTGGCAGCACTGGACCGTGTGGCTCTCTTGCACGTTCGGCCTGTCTTTTATCAGCTTCATTCTCGCGGAAGCGATCCCGATTTTCAACTACCTCATTGCTTTGACGGGTAGCATTTGCTTTGCGCCAATAGCAATTATGCTTCCGGGCGTTCTTTGGCTGCATGATCATGGCCATTACCAAAGAGGAAGCTTTCTTCAGAAGGTTGAATATTGGGCTCATACGTTCCTGCTAGTGCTGGGTCTGTTTTTGTGTATTGGTGGAACGTATGGTGTTGTACAGTCTATCATCGATGCTTATGCTAGTGGTGAAATTGGTGAGTGAAATTCCGAAATGACGAGAGACGAGAGAGATTCTTGGGCTAATTGTACGACAGGGAGTGCGTTTTCATGTGCAGATAACTCTGGCTCGACATAATATAGGTCAAGGTTTGATAAGGAAGCGTGGTTTTTTATTTGATACTATGTATAGATGTCGTTGAATGAGATTGTATGAAGCTTATAGGCAGAACCACAACCGCAATCCCATGTTGATAACGAAAATTGATGAGACTACCCTCCAGCTTGCGGATGTTTTGTGAAAACTTGTTTTGGAACGGTATTCGCGAGATTAGATGAGAAAGTCGACGAATTAGATGAACAGTAACCCAGTTTCGCCTATTTCAAAAGTACATGAATATTGAAAGCACCAGCGCCTATACAAGCATACTCCCGGCGGCAGATCACATCTGAAGCGAATGTTTATGTGCAGTGCTGCTTCGTCGTTCGCCGGGCTTGATAACCCCTTCAAATGTCCCCTCTTTCTTATCTCCAATCACCTATCACTCAACGGATGCGAATCGGCTTCAAATCTCGAGCAACTTCCGACATGAAGATCGAAGCTTCGTCGAGATTTCCAATGTATGCCACCCCAATTAAGGAGAAAGTCGTATCTTCAAGTGACCGGAGAATGACTGGTGTGGCCATTCCCGCAAGCACGACAATAGAATCTCCAACTTGAACCGCTGAGTGAGAGTTATCCGTATTGTCCCCGAACGGACCGACTCCTCCCAATCCCCCATTCCCCCGGAAGAAATTCCGTCCAAGCCCACGAAATTCCATGAGAAGCTGGGCTTTCAAGCTGGACTCTGCCTCCTGTCCATCGCCATTCGATAATAGATCAATCATCCACTTCAGCTTAGCATCCTTCCTTATTAAGTCTTCTGAAGAGGAACCCAACGAAATTTTATCTCTAATCCAATGTGCTATAGACGAATACTGTTCTGGTGTCTCTAGATTTGGCATCTCTTTTGTGTGAGAGAATGCTTCCTGGACGTCTGTCCATATCCATCTCGCTACCAAGCAAATGAACGATTCCACATTTGCCCTAAAACCTTCTAAAGCTGGGTCAATAATATTTAGCACGCGAGACGCTGCTGCCTCCAGCTCCCGAGGCTTGATTTCGATGGATCTAAGTTGAGGTACAAGTGTCAACTCAGCCGATAAAATTGAAAGAATGATGTCTTTGAAGTTTCTTGAGGAGATGTTCGTGGATACATTACTGACAACATCCAAAATGACTCCATATGCCGTGAGTACGTTGCAGGAAACATCAATCCGGTAATCGCTTTCAAGGGCCTCCGCACTCCAGTCCAAAATCCAGTCAAATCGCCCGACGCCACGAAAAACGCTATCATGATACATTGGCACCCAGGACGGGATATCAGAGAAATATCTCGCGCTCGGCTCAACAGCAATATTTCCCAAGGGCCCCAGGTGATGTTCATGAGAGATGATCGAAGCCGTTGTGTCCCGATATACTTCCTCAACAGATTTGTCGTAATCCACGAGTATACTGGCCTTTAAAGGACCGCTCTTCAGCATTCCCAGAAGACCAAACACTCGATCTCGGAGGTTTGTAGAGTTTAGAAATGAAAACCTGATGAGAAGCGAACTAAGACCAATTTCCTGGCTATACTGAGAGCCAAGTAGATTCAGTTCCCCAATACGGACCACATTGAGTAAGTTCTGAAAGTCGACAGCAACATGGAGGAACTCGCAAAACCATATAACGCTTGCAGCTTTGTAGAAATGCTTCCAGTCAATACGAACAGTTCCCCACAAGATGATTGCACAGGATGACATGACGATTTCTTGGACAATCCATAGGCGGCTGAAATAGCTTCTCTTAGATAGCAAATTTGCTAACGCAATCCAGGATTGCTCCTGAGTAATGGCTTCGAGAGCGCTGCCCCCTGGTATCTCGGAAGAGGACTTAAACCGGCCAAGGTCTCCAGCAAATGTAATATGTGAGCCTAGGTCCATGGAATCGTATGCTTCCGAAAGTTTACGGATGGTTTGACTTAGATCATGGGTGCTGGGAAGTGGTTGACCAAGCCAAACCAGTACAACAGCAGCTTTCTGGTATATATCCGCCATCAGCGGCACCTGTTGTGATCGCTCGTCCAGATCATCTTGATTGATACACAAAGCATCAATCCATAGCCATCGACTTTCACCTGCCGATCGAAGTGTTTTGAGCAGGTCGAGGAGGTTTTTGGTGGCCTTCAACACCTGACTCTCACAGTGAACTTCATGCCGACGAACTTTCTCGCCCCACTCGTAGGACACTGCTGCCACCGTGGGAAGGTCGGATAAAGTTCCATGGTGTAGACTTATTTGAACTGGGCTGTCCTCCTCTCCTGGCAGGAGCTTGATGAACCTAAGGGATTCTGGTGTTTGGAGAGGCTGATATAGGTATCTACTTGATTGAACTGCTTGAACAACGACCTCACTTTCAATTTGGGCTGTAGGGAGTTTTGGATTGTCCATCACGGGGCTAGTTTAAAGAAGAGACGTGGAATCAATTCCTGTCTTGACCTAAGAACCTCCCCCAAGTCAGATAAATTGGAGACGGCTTTGGAGCGGGTAAACATACTTTGGAGGTCGAGCTGATGCTAAAGGTCATGAAGATTCGAGAAAGGCAAGTCGCTGCTTCGAGGACTTGGAAAAGCAAGTTGACGAAAATGAAACGAGCATCGATGTTCTTGAGTGAGGTTGAGTTGGTGCACGTGATTGCTGTCTTGAAGTATTGAGAAGTGGCGGAGGATTGGCTCACCTATTGGCTGGACAAAATTCCAACAAATTACCGCAAATAGATTCACCGTTCTATTCTCAGACAATAGTGAGTGGAGGTTCGACGCCCTAGTGAGAAGCGGCATAAAGCCAGTTTACTGCCCCGTTGAGAATTCGAATAATTCAATTCTTGAAAGTATATTATATGGGATAAGATATCGAGGTCAATATCAATACGGAGGAGTTTGTGGCATGATATAGTTTTGTAATATTCTGGAAATGGTTCTAATTTATATGATCTGTTTTTTATTTATTTAAATTCTATAAGAAGTCAATGCATAGTCTTCGAGTGAGCAAATCAGCTATACAGCGAAGGATTGAGCCCTGTCCTCAATTTGTGGTTCGAATCCAGGCTTGACTTGCTTCATGACACTTTTGAGAGAACACCTGGAAACTTTGTCCCAGCAGGACTTACAAAACTGTCAATGTACCCTAGGCCGAAATTTTCATTTTATGACTGCTTGATATCCACCGAATTGTTGTTCCTCACTCCACGCCACTTATACTCGAGGAATATTCGAATCAGACACTTGTTCGGAAACTGCTTATCATTGCCTCCGATACTTCTTGTCTATAGGCGTTGATATAATATATAATATCTCACTTGAGATAAACGTGCACCTCGCATCCCCCATGCCGACCGAACTTCTGTGCTCACAACCCTGCCAGCTCCACCAGCTCCCTCAGCTCCCTCTCATAACCCTCAATGAACATCAAAATCTGCCCCGTCCACGATGCACCAAATGGGGATATTCCACTCGTTTGCACTACACTAATTCAGATCAAATTACCACAACCGCTCTTCGCTTCCAAACTACGCACCTGCTTAGCCTGCTCAGGGTACTGCTTCATCAATACATCCATCTCCCTCAATTCCCACCCCTCATTCCTCTCAAACAACACAACATCCACCCCCGGATTCCACATCACCTCCCTAATTCCCCCATTCTGATCATACATCTTCCAAGCCCTATACCCCTTTTCCAGCGCAATATCACGCGATTCCCTACATACACTTAAAAGCGGCGGAGACTCGTAGTTGTAAGGCATCATGTTAACCGTGTAATATGGTTCTTCGGGTCGATTCATGTCATCGAGCGTGAAATGGCGGGGATGTTGGAGGCCGCCGAGGAGATAGAGGAATCGGAGGGTTGGGCGGAAGTGCAGGGGTGTTACTTCGGGTTTGAGGGTGAGGGTGCGGGGGTGGATTGCTTCGGCCCAGATTTGGAAACGGAGCTCTATGGGGAGGTGGGGGAAGAGATGAAAAGTGGTTAGGGATGTCGTTTTTGGGGGGTGGGAATGTAGAATGTGCTCAGTATGGTCTGATAGACTGATAGACGTTGAAGACCCAGCGGGGCTGAGTGATAGAAGTTCAAAGGGAGAGGACGGATTTTCTCCTCGGCGAAATGAAGAAAAGACGCAAAAAAGGGACAACATGAATGCGGTATGGCTAGAAGTGATCCGTAATGATTGAGGTTTGGATACTGAGTTGAGAGTTTTGAAGTGAAGTTGGGGCGGTCATTATGACGCCAAGCGAGCTGTGTAACGCTGCTGTAAGCCCCGACCTCCCGAATTAGCAGCGAGCACGTGTGTGCATCCAAAGCGCTTTAACGACAGGCAATCTTCATTTTCATTAACTTTCCTATATATTCGTTGCTCGAGTCCCAGTCTATGTAGGAAATCCTGACCGGGCAAAATTGAGGTTGTTTACAGAGCCTTACGCCTGCCCGTCTGGCCGCGGGGGGGCAGAGCACGCCTTTGCTGCAGGCCTGGTTGTAGGCCAGATCGTAGCTCAGTGCGCGAATGGTAGCAGATGTGCTGGACGGAGCTTTTGAATCCAAGTTGTCTGCTGGGTGAGCAGTAGTGAGTGTCGCTTCGGCGAAGAGAATAAGTGTCAGTAGCAGAATGCACTTTGTATTGAGAGGTCTATAGCTTCAGTCAGCTAAATTGATGGACAGTAATGTAGGGGTAATGTGGATTGAGATAAAGATGTTAAGGGGGCTATCATTCATAGAGATAATTCAAATTTTGGATTATAGCTGCTGATTTTATAAACTCTGCGCTTCCATCACGATCCAACTTCTTAATACGAAAATGGCACTCTCGTTTTAATCAATCCTATACTCGTAAGTCACATTCCCCGGTGTTATTTCATACTCCCTTTGCAAGAAAAAATACTTCATTGGCTACCAGAAGGTCGAATGTCAAAATCAATCAGCACAGCCTTAAAATTTAGATCAGTTACATATTAATGGTCAGTAGAAAAACACATCGAGTTCCTCCTTCCTTCAGATCTGCGCGATGCATGCTTTTGACAAGGGAAATTTTGCTGTGATTGGGATTTGTAATGTCGGGGCTGGGTCCAAAAGCTCGCCACCAACAAACTGTTGGTGTTGGTTTATCCTGTGAGCCCCACTGATACAGCGAGAACACTCAGCACATATCAGTTCCACATTGCACCAACATTAAGCTTGTATGCCAAGGATCGACTCATGGCACCCAAGACTGAGGCCTGTTGCTGACTTTCCCTATTGAGCACTAGCTCGAGGAAGCTGTTTAAGAACGTTGGAAGTTCACACGTTCCAGCCTCGGGTACCTTTACCAACCTACATTTTCTTACAGCTTATAATTTCCATTACTAAACCAGTCTTTCAAGCAAGTATGGTATCTGAACCACATTACGAGGCCTTTCTCCTAGCTCAGCAACAGAAAAAATACCACATCCAGGAAGTCCAAGTTTGCGCTTTCCGAGACCTCTTCTCCGACCCTTCGATTCCGCTCTCCGACACCGCTCAGCGGATGGTGGGACCTCATATTGAAGGTATACAGAGACAGCTTCGGGGCGAACGAAGTTACGGTGTCTGTGGTGCGTTTTGGCGCACATTCGAGGACGCGGTGAAGACTCTCACGAGTTTCAATGATCGGCTCGTGGATTTTCTGATTGAGCTGCAGAAGGTGGATGACCCAACATATTTCTTTACGGAGATGTGTGAGTTTAAGGCACATTGGTTAGAGTTTGCTTTCAACTGTGAGTTTAATCACGCTGGGTATATTGTAGTTTTGTGATGACATTCATGGAGTAACACTTTGTTTACGTGTGCAGGGGCAGATCCTAGCTCGAAAGACCCGTAGCGGGATGCTAAGAGGCAGGGGTGGATTAACTTGAACTCGTTCTCTGCCAAATTGTCAACACGCAATGTTCCCGAGCTAGATGAGCGAGACCGTTCCGCCTTCATAATGCGCCATACGCTTGAAAAAACACCATGGGAGTTTCCGCCGGAAATCACCGCTGATCCAGAAGACTTCCAATATCAAACCAAGTTTGAATACGAAATGGAGTTGCACAATGTTAGGAAGCTCGATATCTGGGTACCAGCAACAGCGGCCTGGATCCGAATTAATCCACGGGGATTATACCAGATGGCAGTAGAAGAACGGCCGATGTACACTGAGCGAGATTGGATCCCGACGAATTGGAAAGGAAAGAAGGGATGGTCGAAAGAGAGGTGGGCTTTCTGGATAGAGAGATTTGAGGCGATTGGAGGGATTCCCGAGCTTGAGGAGAAATCTAGGGAGCTTGCGAGGGAAGCAGCTAGTAGTATGAGACGTGTGGAGGCGGACGGCGGTGTGTGGTGCTATTAAGCGGCGGGGATATGATTGTTTTGCGACCTTGTGCTTCAAGGGGTAAGATCTTACGAGCCGGGCAGATTAACGACAGAAATTCAAGACTTATATACCTGTATTTCAATTATGCCATACATAGGCGTTGCAGTTGTCTAATTCGAATGCCCCTGATAAAAATACCCTTTCGAGTACGAGATGATTTTCTCGGGGTTTGAAGTGCCTCTTTGGGCCTCAGGGATAGTTTCCAACCGTGGTGAACAGCCGGGGTAGGCGGAAGTTGGAGATATGATTTCTTTTCGTAATGATTTCTATCCATTGTACAATCCAAGTTTCGAATCTATATCCTCGAAGGCGACGATGTCGGACTTCCAAAACGTGCCGGTCTACTCCTCGACTCCTCTGCTTTATTCTCGACGCGATGCGTAAACCCATACCTCGGCCAAAAGACATCTTTCAAATTCTGCACAAAGCCCAGATCATATAAATTTTCCACATCCGCCAGCTTCCACACCCGTTCCCACGGGCCCGTCCCCAGATCGACCGTTTGTGCTGGCGGTAGACCATCATCAGTGCGCACCACGACTTGCTCCGATTCGACCGGCCAACGGGTCCACGCCGGCTCAATACTCGTGTCCTTGTGTCGATCTGTGTTGAGTGAGCGCTTGAAGGCGAACCCATCCGTCATTTCAGCTTGCCAATCCGACCACTTCATGGACTCGTTCGTTGTAGTGCCCGCCCAAATCAGGTAGATGTGGTAGCTCAGGAGACCCCAGACAAGAGGAGCAGTCAGAACGCAAAGGAGAGTTACGCCGCCGATGCGAGTGTACTCCTGGAGGACCCAGGCCCAGATGTTGAAGTACTCAAACCACGTGAAGCCTTTACCTGAAAGCGTCCATCTGGCAATGTGCTGGCGGATCTCGGCGGAGAGGATATCAAGACCGACGTACGATGCGTAGGTGATTAGAGTGGCGGTAGTGAAGAGTAAGAGGAGGAACCAGTGTTGGTTTCCGTATCCGACGCAGTTGTTGATGAATATACAGTGGTGGTCGAGTTTTGATATGCAGCGTTTGCAGATGCCGCAATGTTTTGAACGGGCTGGCTTGAGAAGTCTGCAGGTCTTGCATTTCATGCCTGGGTGGAAGAGGGTGAAATCATAGGGGTAGAGGGTCATTTGATGAGGGTGATTTTCAGGGGTGATGTAGCCGGGATCACCATTGGCGGAGAAATAGAGGAATAGGTACGGCAAGGATAGTCCAAAAACGGATGTAAACTTGCGTGAGCGACTGAGTAGCTTCCATGCTGGAGGTAGAAATAGGATTTCCGATACAGAGAGGAGGAGAATGAAGAATATCTATGTAATGTCAGAAATTGAAGATCCCCATGAAGTGTGACGCGGTTTTGAAAACAAGAAACAAGGTGTCAATGGTTTGTTCACTGCCGAGTAATCCTTTTTATGAAACCAAACAGTGAAGTAAAAAATCCCTTCCCTTACCATTACAGTTGGGTGCCGATCATTCCATAATGTATGGGCAAGCCTCGAGACGGAGCTACTGAGACGGCCATTGGTCAACCTCTGATCAAGGCTTCTAAAGCCGTTAGGAATTCGAATCCACTATAAAATATAGAAGTCAGCTCATGAGAATGGCGAAGGAGGAAAAGGTAAGAAAATAATTCAGGTTGTCTTGAGAACGTCAAAGGAGAATGATATTGAATTGCCCCGCTCCTCAGCGGCCACGGCGCAAGATCTGTAGCAAGGTTACCTACGAGGACTCTATGTAATGACCCGATGGGCGTGTTTCTGGAAAATATAAGCGTTTGAATCCGATTAATTAATTCGATCACGGTCTCACCTCAATGCAGGCAGCCGCCCAAAGAAGGCTACGAATGTGAAGAAAGAAATAAGCAGAACCGCTATTGCAATATTCCGAACTGCTCCCATACTGAGTGAAATTGACTGTGTAATACGAGGAAAGTGAGCGTGATAGTCATGCTTGACCAAAAAGACAAAGGCGCGTCACACGTGAATGCTCATGTCATGTACAGAATAACTTGAAGCTGATGATTCCACGCGTCTGATGTCGGAATGTCGGATGACCGTGTCAGGTTCAATGTGGCTGCACGCATGTGGCGCAAAGCCGAAGTTCACCCAGTTCACCCACCCAGCATGTGACTGCGTGAAGCTTCCCTAAAAACGCGACTTCACCCAAACAGACCTCGCAAGAGAAAGTGCAGTCGCAACCCAACATGTACTTTGCTCACCCAGCTCTCTCTATATTGCACGTTACATAGGAAGGGGGAAAACCATGAAGCAGTCATCTGCCGACGCACTTTGATCCCCACACACCAAATCGCATCAAAACAACAAACCCCGCGCCATGGCAGCCATTGTTTATGAAGGTGTCGGTGGTGGAGGGGATTTATTTGGGGGGATCAAATTCTTCATTTTACAACGTGTCCCTTCCAGGAGTACATGGAAGGAACTTATAGAGGTATTTGCGCAAATATACGAGGCTTTGAATATGCTGACTCTTTCTAGACGAATGGAGGAGAAGTAGTAAGAATCGACAGCCTGGCAGACTACATCATAGCAGATCATGCGCGGAAAGACAGCCCGGCGGGGTCACTATCTTGGAGATGGATTGAGGCATGCGTGAAGGCGGGAGAGCTGGTCGACGTCGAGGATCTTCGTGCAGGCCCGGCTGAGAAAACTATTCGAGAAGTTGCGTCAGGACAACCTACGAGGCGTGGCAGAGCACCCTTTACGGCGGAGGACGATCGAATTCTTACCGAATGGGTGCTGAGGGCGGAACGGCGAGGCGCATCAATTAAAGGGAATGAGATATATAAACAACTGGAGCTGAAGGTATTGTTCGAGTGCTACATGTATAGGAAATGCCCTAGGCTAATTTATGGTACAAGAATGACCGGCATACCTTTCAGTCATGGCGAGATCGGTGGATTAAAACCCTCTCTCATCGTCCACGGCCCCACCTTCCCGACGAGGACGAGGACGAAGACGAATCTCCTCCCCCAGGTACTGCACCGGCCTACGTCCAATCCCGCAGGACTGTATCTCGACCTTCCGCGCCTATACCTGCGCGAAATCCACCGGCACAACCCTCTTCTTCGAGAGCACAAGAAAAACAGATACCAGCACGTCCACAAATTCCTAAGACAAAAAAGGGAGAGGTCTTCGTAGCAAAATCGAGCAGAGGGGATCATTTTACAAAGAGTGAAGAGAAATTATTGATAGATGCTTATGAGGATATCTTGAACCTGGACGAGGATAGGATCATTGATGCTTGGTTTGCCTGGGCAGTCGAAGTAAGTTTACTTGATTCCCCTTTCACGTGAAAGCTAAGTCTCGATAATAGAACCCAAGCCACACTGCCCAAGAATGGCGAAATCACTTTACGAAACAAATACTGCCTAGAATGGAGCAGGAAGCCGCCGAAAATGAGGAGGATCAAGATAAAGTAGAAATCAAAGTAGAGGAACCTGCTCTACCCGCGATAGTACATCAATCCTCGGCATCACGATCGAACGCTGCTCCTTCAAATCGAGTAAGGCCAAAAGTCACGGAGATCAAGGATTCTCAAGGCTCATCGGGCAGGACGCTAGATTCTCAAAGTGCTGGGAAAAGTAACCCAGATCCTACTCTGGAGGACGAGAGGCTATTTGAGGCGAAAATGAAGGAACTGGCAGACAAATTAGATCTCGAACTAGATCTGATACCAACCATATGTGGTAAAAGGCTCACGCTCTTTAGGCTTTGGCAGGTCGTCATGTCGGACAAATTTGGTGGATTTGATGCAGTGAGTGGACGTGGGTTATGGTTTAGAGTGGCAAAAGAGCTCGACTTCAATGAATTCAAGCACAAAGGCGCTGCACAAGACCTTAAGGACTGCTATAGCGAGCTACTGGTTGACTTCGAGGAGCTCAGAGATGCATACAGAGAGGAGAACCCGGATTTGACGGACTCGCAAGAGGCAGATACGTCTCAGCTGATTGAAAATCAATTGATGGAGACTGCTGCTCGAGAGACGCAGAATTATGAGTTGGATCTTATTGACGAGGAAGAGGAGGACGAAGATGATGATCTCGACCAACCACCCTCATCCGCACCACGGCATATATCGACGCCATCCGGAAAACGGAGTTTTGACAGCGACCGTCCGAGTAATGGTGCATCATACAACAAGAGACAGCGAATCGACAAAGGCAAAGGCAAGGAGATAGAAATCCCATCGACTCCAGAAGAAGTCCTAAATGGTACCCAGGTGCCACGAAAACCACCTGGACCATCGCCTCTGAAAGCATCGGCCATTCTCGAGAACGAGGTAGATCTAGTATCGGACGACGAAGAGTATGCGAGCAGTAACCCATTATTCGTTAGACCATCGCACCAGCCAGGTCCTTCTCGTCCACCTCCCAAACCACGACCCATCCTTGAGCCGGAAACGCAAGATTTTCACTTCCCCCCCGAGGAGCCCATACAAAACAACACCTATATCGAACTCTCATCCTCTCCTACAACTCAGACTAAACCCCCGCCTCGACCACGTGTCACCTCCGCCGAAGAATCAACACAATCACAAACAGAATCGGAGCGCAAAGCCGAAGCATTGCAAGATTTCTTCGACCGCTTCATCGCGCTCGGCTACCAAGACGACATCATCGTCGAAGCTTTAGAAGCAACGACGATGGAGACGCGCGAGGCGCCGCATGTGATGGAGCATTTGACGCAGGGAAATGGCATTCCGGAGGATGTGGCGGGTGTGTGGACGAGTTGGGATGATGATGCGTTGGGGGCGGGGGAGGGGAGTGAAGAGTTTCAGAGGGTGGTTAGGAAGCACGGGTGGGGGAGAGTGGAGACTAGGAGGAGGTATTTGGCGGATGCTAGGGAGGTTGAGGGGGGTTGATTGAGGTACTTGCTTGACTTGAACATTTGTGAGTTTTGAAGGGCGGCTTTTTGTGTGCATAGCATGGCGCTGGGGATTTTGGCAACGGGCAGCATGACTGAAAATTGTCCTCAAATTCAAATTTAATCGCTCATAGCTAATTCAAAATTATACCCGTAAAGCAATGGTTTTACTAGTGTCTTACTTCTTCCCCCTCTTCTCCATTCTCGATCAATTAGGATGACTTCGTCACACAACGATTCTCAAGTTCATACATATCCAGCGAAACTGATCAGTTCTGTTCCTCTTTCACATGCACCCTTCCACAAACCCTTCTATCCTTAGCCCCCCCTTCTCATGTCCCACAATCACCATGTCAGCTCCCTCCCGTCTGCATGAAAATCCCTTTCTAGAAAAATCTAAAGCCCCGCTCCCGAGGCGGGTACTCACATGTCCGCATTTATACGCCACAGCGTTTCGTGCTATGTGATACTGTACTATGAAATATGCAAGCAGAGACGGATGAAGTATTGAGGTTGAGTAACGAATGTAGGAGTAGGTGGAAAGGGAAGGTGAAGGAGAGATAGAAATGTCTCGGGAGGAGCGGGAGGAGGGGACACGTGGTAGGGCTGAGGTTGTACGTATACGTGATGGGGTTGAGGTGGGTATGTCTCGGGTAGGGGATGTTAGGGGCCGTTTGAAAGGGGGGTTGAGGTTCGTCGGAGAAAGGAGAGGAGCAGACTGTAGTTGGAAAATGAGGGAGATTCCTCATTAATCTTGCTTGTATTCATTTACTAGATTTTCATACCTCATCTATATCTATATCACCCCTCTATGTAACGCCAAATCCCCCACCACATCAAACCTTACTCTCGATCTTCTCCTCAACCTTTTCCTTCTCCACATACCCCTCTCCCCCAAGCCACTTC
>Ga0247778_1000216_pt1 | contig 98390 bp, 107 predicted proteins | sample UWRJL049202B5_FD_179939 | JGI IMG/M metagenome (GOLD analysis project Ga0247778, IMG submission 179939) | Plant litter microbial communities from Arlington Agricultural Research Station in Wisconsin, United States - UWRJ-L049-202B-5 | ecosystem: Environmental > Terrestrial > Plant litter >... | reverse complement strand
CATACTCGTCAACGTTGCCTCTGCACTTAGCACGAATTCGTTTTGTCCCGTAAAGCGGGGGATCTTCCAGACGATGTTGTTCTCGCTGGGCTCGTACTTGGCTTTGCCTTGCGTACAGCGTTCCGTGATTCGTGCTGTGTTTAGAGGTGTAGGGACTCGGACTACGACGTTGGTAGCGAAGAGTTTGGAGCCGTAGTTTGCGCGGATAGCAATGCTATATTCTACCTTCGTGGTGCCCATTTCCTTGACAATGGCATGGACTTTGAAGGGCAGGTTCACGTTCTCTGTAGCTCGGTATCGCATCAACTCGAACTCGCCATCCGGGGGGATGAAAGATATAATACGGTCTGTGTCGAATTTACCCAGCTTGACACACTGATGGAATTGGCAGTCCTCTAAGGTAACACTTCCAGCTGCTGCTTTTGTAGCTTTTGTGCCCATTCGGTTTCCAGAGGGAAGGGAGGAGAGACTGTCCCCGTCGAGCAGCAGACGGTCATTGAGCCCGAATTTGCATTCGGGGGTTCCGGAAAGGTAGGCGCGCATTACGATCTGGCCGTTTACATCTGCGCGGAGGACTGTACCGGTGGCGGACATAAGGAGGTTCACGTCTTCGATTACATCGACGAAAGCTTCGTTCTTGCGGTATTTGACGTCTGCTTTTCGCCAGGAGAGCGCGCCGGTTGCTTGCATTGTGATTTTGGCCGAGTCCTCCATTGTGCGCTCTGATTTGACTCCTTCGGTGGTAATGTACATCTTGAGGGTATCCGTCTCTGTGTTTTGGGGGTATCCGAAGTCGAGGATTTCTGTAGAATCATTAGCATACGCTTTTTTTTGCGCGGGATCCAAGGTGAGTATCATATCTATCACTAACCATCCAAAAGCTCATAAACAAGCACAAAGTTATTCTTCACGGCCTCCTCATCGAATTTCCCAAAATATCCCTTCCCCAGCGCAATCAGCCGGTACAGGAACTCGAACACCAACGCCGCATTGGCATTGCTCTTCGTGATCGCGACCAGATAGATATTCTCGTGCTTGACATGGCTGAAAGTCGTGCTTCCTAATGTGAGGATCGGGGAGCGGACTTGAGCGTTCGAGATAACTTGGATGCGGAAGACGTCCGCCAATCGCGGGCGGCAGTCATTGCGGAAGGCGCGGAAGATGAGGTTCTCGCCCTTTTGATTGAAGATTAGGATGCCGGACAGCATCTTGAATCTTTTTCGCGAGTGGTATGGAGAGAGTTGTGGGTTGGAGGTCTGATGTTGATTTAGGAGGGGTGAAGCTCCGCAGCTCGGTTGAGCTGTTGATTTGCGATTGGAGCCAGGAACGAGAAAGGGGAAGACTGAAGCCCAGTCAAATATATTTCTTCTTCGAACATCACTGTCTACCAATACCGTATTTAATTAGTTGATTTAGAAGGGCCCATTATTCACATCCATATTGATCACAGCGAAAATAGAAAGACTCGAGATTTATGAGTAATTTGCTAGCTGTACACGAAGAGGTATTGACTCAGGATCCTCAAACAAAATGCATTAACGCTCCATGTGCAACCTTCCCACCTCTAATACACAAACGTCTCTTAGATCATATCACGTCTTACAAACTCGCCATGCAACGTCTTTCCAAGCATAGCTGGACTTCGCTCCACGATAACACCAGCAGCCTCAAGGGCAGAAATCTTGGAATCAGCTCCTCCCTTACCACCGCTGACAATAGCACCTATTTCAACAGTCAGTATAGAATTTCGAAACACCTTTGGAATTCACATACCAGCGTGACCCATTCTTCGTCCTGGAGGAGCAGAGATACCAGCAATAAAGCTGACAACTGGCTTGTTCGCCGTGTTGTATTCCTTCAAGAACTCGGCAGCATCTTCCTCTGCTGAACCTCCAATCTCTCCAATCATGATTATACCATCAGTTTCCTCGTCCTCCAAGAAGACCTTCAGACAGTCGATGAAGTTTGTTCCGGAGAAAGGATCACCACCAATACCAACGACAAGTGATTGACCGAGACCAGCTTGGGTAGTTTGGTTGACGGCTTCGTATGTCAAGGTTCCAGATCGAGACACAATACCGATGCGACCTCTCTTGTGGATGAATCCAGGCATGATGCCAATCTTGCATTGTCCTGGTGCAATAATACCTGGGCAGTTGGGTCCAACCAAACGTGTCTTTCCTTGTGTCTTCAGAATATCCGTAATGCGAACCATATCTACCAACTATTAGAATTCGAGCTGTATATTTAAAAAGATCTCGACGAACCGTGTTGTGGGATACCCTCAGTAATACTGATCGCCAGTTAGTGAAATCCCTATCACATGCAAGATTGGAGTCGCATACCATACTACCAATGGAATCTCAGCAGAGATAGCTTCTTCAATACCAGCTGCGGCGAGAGGGGGACTAGTCGAAATATCAGCCATGAACTCCCCCGTTTCCCTCCAGTTGTAGGCATTCATACGGCACAAAGATAGCTGAAGCAGTAGCTCCAGCTTGCTTCACAGCATCTGCCACATTCGCAAAGACGGGCAAACCAAGATGTGTCTGTCCAGCTTTCTTTGGGTTCGTTCCACCGACCACTTGAGTACCTAGAGCCCCTATCAGATATCGTTCATCTCGCTGCGCTTGCTTGACACGTACCGTATTCGATAGCTTGTTCGGCATGGAAACTGCATCATTCTGGTCAGCGAATGGCCCCTTTCCAATGCCCCAGTCCTCAGTGTACACTCACGTTCCTTGCTTGCCGGTAAAGCCCTGGTAAATGACCTTGGTATCCTTATTGATTCGCAGGTTTTCCGCGGTAGCAGCGTACGCAGAAGTCGCAGTAGAATAACCTTGACGGCGCACAGCAGCCTGCATCAAAGGCCGGGCGCATCTTGAAAAAGCCTGCATCTTGTCTGAGACAATTGATGTCAGGAAGGGAGAGCTGAGAATGAAAAAGGATTGAGGAAGTTTGTTCTTGGAGTTGTCAAAGTCTTGGGAAGCTTTCCTCTGAAAACACGGGTCTCGGAAAATCAAGCGAGCCATGCCGACGCGGGACCTTCCGATCGATGCGATGCGACCTTGAGAAATATTTCCAAGTCACCGCCAAAATTACCCCTCCATCGTGCAAGTAACAACACAACGCCAGCGCGACTGCGATTTCCGAATTTCCTTGGGTCTGGAGTGAGGTTTGACTTGGGAGACGGATAAGAGAATAACTTCAACATGGCGACCATGACCGAGGTTATGACGGTGGAGGAGAGGCAGAGGAAGCCCAGAGATCCAAATCAACCTCCAGAGAACGAAAGATTCATACGAGCTTGCTCAGATATTGCGAGCTTCCTCGTCCAAGATCATGAAGCTCAGCAAGACCCGTCGAAGCCTCGGAAAGACGTCAATCTAAACGCGCTGCGATCAAAGATGTCGAAGAAACACCAATTGAGCAACATCCCACCACTTACTGCAATTATTGCTGCCATTCCCGAACACTACAAGAAATATATCCTGCCGAAATTAATAGCAAAGCCAATCAGTAAGTGTGTCTCATAAAATTGCTTCTTATTTTCTAACAGTCTGTAGGGAGTGCTTCAGGTATTGCTGTAGTAGCTGTAATGTGCAAACCCCATCGATGCCCTCACATCGCATACACAGGAAACATTTGCGTATACTGTCCTGGAGGCCCCGATTCCGACTTCGAATACTCTACACAATCATACACCGGCTACGAACCTACCTCAATGCGAGCCATTCGAGCACGATATGACCCTTTTGAACAAGCGCGAGGACGGGTGGACCAAATAAAGTCTCTGGGTCATAGTGTGGACAAGGTCGAATACATTATAATGGGCGGCACATTTATGTCTCTGTCAGAAAGCTATAGGGACGGATTTATTTCGCAGTTGCACAATGCACTTAGTGGATACCAGGGGAACAACGTGGACGAAGCTGTTATGGCTGGAGAGATGAGCAATATTAAATGTGTTGGAATTACGATCGAAACACGGCCGGATTACTGTTTACAACCGCATCTATCTGCAATGCTGCGTTATGGGTGTACGCGACTCGAAATTGGGGTTCAATCACTTTACGAGGATGTTGCAAGAGACACCAATCGAGGACATACAGTCGCATCTGTAGCGGAGACATTTTGTCTGGCCAAGGATGCAGGTTTCAAGGTTGTCAGCCATATGATGCCAGATTTACCCAATGTTGGAATGGAAAGAGATTTGGACCAGTTTAGAGAATACTTTGAGAACCCGGCATTCAGAACAGATGGATTGAAAATTTACCCCACACTAGTCATCCGAGGAACTGGACTATACGAATTATGGCGAACAGGAAGATACAAGAACTATACCCCAAACGCTCTCATCGATATCGTTGCCCGAATCCTGGCGCTCGTTCCACCGTGGACTCGAATCTACCGTGTACAACGAGATATTCCGATGCCATTGGTCACCTCGGGAGTTGAGAACGGAAACCTACGAGAGTTAGCGCTGAGCAGAATGAAAGACTTCGGAACCACATGCCGAGATGTCAGAACTCGAGAAGTAGGAATCAACGAAGTCAAGCACAAGATTCGGCCATCTCAAGTCGAGCTCGTCCGCCGCGATTACACAGCAAACAAGGGATGGGAAACTTTCCTGGCTTACGAGGACCCAAAACAAGATATTCTGATCGGCCTTTTGCGTTTACGGAAGTGCTCTAAGACGCATACCTTCAGACCGGAGCTTACTGGCCAACCTACGAGTCTAGTTCGAGAGCTACACGTTTATGGAAATGCTGTGCCAATTCATGCTCGTGACCCCAGGAAATTCCAACATCAAGGATACGGTACACTGTTGATGGAAGAAGCTGAGCGAATCGCGAGGGATGAGCACGGGAGCCAGAAGATCAGCGTTATTTCTGGGGTCGGCACCAGAGATTACTACAGGAAGCTGGGGTACTGGCTTGATGGTTTGTTTCCCTGCTTTCCGATCTTAATTGTTATCTTGCTAACCTAAAACAGGACCGTATATGAGCAAGATGCTTAAACCCAGGGACGAGGATGATAGCGACGATGACTTCTGAGCTGGCGCTAGACTCTGACCGTAAACGACCACAACAGTCACACTCAGTAGCACCGAGTTTCAATGCTCAAAGATGGATGAGCAGACCACGGACTCAACCGCTACCCAGCTCAATGAATTACTCAACAGAGTAGGGGAGAATGGGGCGGGGATGCGGCGCAACTCTGATGCATGGCCAAGCACAACCACATCTATGTGCCTTCGCCATCGAGATCGCCATCGATGATGTTGCAAATCGCGAGTAAGCAATACTTGTCGGCAGAAGCATATGGCGACGTAGGGACAAGTGGCTAGGAGCGGCAAATCGAGGCCAATATATCCCCTGTCCAAATATACAGATAATTCTGCCGAAAAGCAGCATTCCTAAGAGACCATTGACAGAGAAAAGAGTGCCCTGTTTTTCACGACTCTCAAAGCTGCTTTGCACGTGGTTATGTTTCAGTTCTGCACCTTGTGTTTTTGGACTTCGAAATATTTTACTGAGACTTCGGTGGGTATTTTTCATTAGTATTCGAGCATTAGATTTGCGGTACATCTTGTCAATACGAACATTTTCCTCAAACCCTCTCGTCTGTCCGTGGTTTTGCATACTTTCAAACCACACCTTCCTTGTGTAACACTCCAATTTTGGGGGCCAGCAAGTTGATTTGCGGCGTAGTTGACAGGGCTGTGATATCTCCGACACCTCGCATCTACCCCCTGCGATACTGCTGCACAATAAGTATGGATGCTATATGCTCTTATCAAAAGCGTTGTTTCTGCCTTCTTCAACCCCGCGATCCGAAGTTACAGAGTAAGTGTTCAACACACGTTGAACTTTATTCTTTTTGACATTTCGCTACTTTCATTCCCAAAGACGACTTACACTCAAAGTCCTCACTCGAAATGAGCAGCTCTCCAGAATCCAGCATTAAATCACACCACCGCCGCGCCCTCGGCTCCGACCAACCCCTCTACCTCCCCCTCCTCGAAGCCCAAATAATCCGGCTCCTAGAACTAGCCCCCGGCCCCCCCACAACACCCATCAGCCTCCGCCTGTTCGTCGCAGAACTAGAGCACCACCCCACCTACGAAGCCCTCTCCTACGTCTGGGGCACCTCCACCAGCACCCTCCCCATCACCGTCAACGGACGGCGCATGGACATAACGCCCAATCTGCATTTCGCACTTCACAAACTGCGGTATACAGATCGACCCAGGATATTGTGGGTTGATGCGATTTGTATTAATCAGCAGAATGTTACGGAGCGCAGTCATCATGTGAGTTTTATGGGCAAGATATACTCGCATGCGTGGCGTGTGCTTATTGTGCTTGGTGATTCGCCGGATGGGGATGAGGAGGATGCCGGGGCGTTGATTGCGGAGAATGCGGCGTTGCTTAAAAGGTATGATGGGATTGACGATATGCCGATTTTGGATCAGGATGATGGAGTATATGATGATCCGCGCTGGAAGGCAATTGCTACGCTGATGACGATGCCGTGGTTTACGCGCGCTTGGGTGTTGCAGGAAGTTGGGTTGGCTGCTATACCGGTTGCGTTTTATGGGAATATTGAGTTCCCGTATAGGGATTTGATGCGCTTGGCTATTTGGGTTACGCGGTGTGCGCCGCATTTGGATCCTAGAGCGGGTGTGAGTTTCTTTGCGGTGCATACGGATTGGGGGGATTGGACGACTACTGGTAGTCATCCGGGGCAAACATTCCTGGATCTTCTTAGCCATGCGAAATATCTTTCTTGTCATGACTTTTTGGATCATGTTTATGCGTTTCTGGGACATCCGTTGGCGAGAGATTCAGAGGGCAGGATGATTGTTAAGCCGGATTATAGGCGTGGTGTTAGGGAGGTGTACTTGGAGCTTGCGGTGAAGTTGTTGGAGAGGGATGGGTTGAGAGTGTTGAGCGTGGTAGAGCATATGAGCGAGGATGAGGAGGGCCCAAGTTGGGTGCCGTTTGTAGGAGATTTCGAGATTTGTAGTTGCAGCTTTGGAGTTTATGCTGGCTTTTATTATGACGCTTCCTTTGGGGCTAGTCCGTGCCGGCCGGTGGTTTTGGAGAAAAAGTTCCTGGAAGTGAGGGGACAAGTCGTTGATGTTGTCGAGAAGGTCTACCAGTTCCCCCTTGGCACGTTCGGTGATGAGGAGGTGAGGTTGATAAGGAGGATTTGGGAAGACATCAATAAGCCGGGTGTGCCTTGTGCATATGCTGAAGAAGGCAAGAGAGATGCCTTCAGTCTTACCCTTTGCGCCGGCCTTTCGACTTACAATTGTGCGGAGGACAATATCGAACAACATCGCGCAGACTTCTCGGCCTTTTGGGAATCCAGCTGCCCTACCCCCCAAGCGACTGATGCTGAAAATATAGAGAGCGGTAATAAGGAGCCTTCGTTGGTGCAAAAAGTAGGACTTCTCCCAGAGAAGCCAGAGGGCGCTCTCAAAGACGACGAAGAAATCTTATCAGGCCAGTCTTTGGTACAGAAATTGACTGAGAGAGCTCCTACAGCGCTGGAAGGACCGACTTTGAAGGGTGATGAAGAGAAGTATCAATTGGACGTGAAATTGATATGTGACGGACGCACTTTCTTTCTCACGAAGAAGGGGTATTTTGGGATGGGGCCCATGATTGCAAAAGAGGGTGACACATTGGCTCTTCTCTATGGAGGGCGTTCATTGTTTCTGTTAAGGAAGGCAGATTCTCCTGGAAATACAGAGAAAGCAGGTTCGGAGGAAAGGCAGAAACTCGTTGGAGAAGCATTTGCGCAAGGATTGATGAGGGGCGAGGGTCTGAAGGTTGGGGAAGAAGAGAGGAGTTTTGTTATTTGCTGAACTGGGATTTTTCGCCGTCCTGCGATGGACAACACAACGGAACTCAGTGTTCCAGATCTCGAATGTTCCACACAGTCTGGGACACGTATTTGAGGCAATTTCGAAATCTCGCTTGTGTAAATGTGCCCCTAATGGCCTATGTTGCAAACCCACTTCCCCGAGAATTTGGCACAGGGAATAAAGAGAAAACTTCCTCACTGCTCATAAAATTCTTCGAGGCCACCGTAATGCTACTAGGCGTTCTTTCTTTAGAAAGTTGTGGTCAGTCACGTGCAGCCAGAGCAAATTTAACGTGGGGGCTGGAGCCTAGTCCAGGCAGTTTCAGTTCATGCTTCACCGTCACCGTCCCCTTTCATCTACAACTTCATCAAATATTTTGCACCTCAACACCTATCTCCGGTGCACCTTGATGAGCTGCATGTTCCATATCATAGAGCTGCGAAGTCCAAAATGCAGTTTCTGATGACAAGTGAGCCGGTATCACCAAATGCGGCTTGGACTATTCGGCCCCCAAATTCAGCCCCGCAGAACTCGAATCACTCCACGAAAATTTGATCATGAGCACCTCTAAGCCCTCGTTACGTCATTTGTATTCATTATGGAGAAGCTTGGGACTTCAAAACCGGAAGTGGGTCATCGAGAGTTGCGGCCGGAGACTTGGGACAAAAATCTAGGATTCGCGTCGGAGTACATGAAGGCTGCTCGTCAAAATCACAATTCTGATCATGATGAAGGAACAGACTCTGAACCTGACTCCCCGAAAGGATCAAAACGAGCTCCAAATCAAGAAATTCTCCATGTACCAGAAGCACCCGTCCCAGAAGTGCCGGTCCCAGAGGTGCCTGAGGTGCTGTTCAACGTCAAATCGGTCGAGACAGTATCAGCTGCACTAAAGACAACCCAAAGATTACTTCACTACTATCAGGATTTGGGGGATGTCGACAGCAATATCAAGTCCTTATATGATCAGGCCAGTAGACTTGATTCTATTCTCAACTATTTGAGGCCACGGCTAGCAAGGAACCTTAGAGAAGGCGTCACACCCACTTACGGCCAATGCATCATAGATTTGCAGGCTTGCAAACGACGCCTCGCCGAGGTCCTGCGGCAACTTTTCAAGAGAGATCCTGCTGTTTCTCAAAAGCGAAAGAGCCGGCCAGCATCAGTTACCTACAGTATTGGAACAAATGGAGAGCGCAGAGCGTCATGGACTTGTTCCTTTCGTGAACACACGAACATGAAGCTCATTAATTCCATCAGAGAGCTGAGAGAACTAATTGATCCAATATTGGACGACCTACATTCGTAAGAGATCTGCATTGCAACTTGAAAGCATCAATAAGAGACTAAACATTGATCACAGCGACCTCGACCAATCAGGACTTATGTACCCCTCCGTGAGCCGTCGTAGGAGCTACCAAAACGAGCCAGCTTCTGATGTCTTCAGGTCGCGCTCTCCACAAGTATTTGGACCATCGAAGTTGTGCGACGACTGCTCGAGATTATTCCAGCTTCGAGAGTCATGGCCCATCAACCTGAGAAGACACCAGTTTCAGCCCAAGATAACATATTCAACAAGTGTCAAGAAACTTTACGACTCCACAAAGTCAGGATGTCAGTTCTGCAAAATTCTGCACGCCAAGATCATCGAATCTCGTGAGTACGACATTTGGAAAATAACTCGCGCTGAGGTCAACTGGTGGAAATATTGGGTTGATGATAACACAAATTCGAGCGATAACTCAGACGACGACGAGGCTTTTTCGTTAAAAAAGGATTTCGGGCTAAGATATCTAGTTCCAAATGCGAAACCATACTCCGAAGAGTTCTTCATAACAAAATCCATCACTGAGGACGAAGCAAGTGAGTTCCATGATAAACTTTCACTGCCATGAGCACGAAAGGTTAACACACGATAGATCGAGCCATTGCAGCTTCTACAAGCTCTAAAGAAAGCTTGGCTGTTGCGCGAGGGTGGATTCGGAATTGTTTGAGCAATCATACGCAATGCAACCGCACGCTCAAGAACACTCGCCGACCCTCTCGCCTTATCTTCCTTGGGGCCGGCGATGGGATTACGCCCAGGATAATGGAGCATGGACAAATTCCTCGAGATGTCAGATACATGACGATGTCCCATAGATGGAGTCATGACCATATGATTCGGCTCACGACTACAAATTATGTTGATTTTACCCGGCAGATTGATACGTCATTGTTGCCAAAGTCATTCCTGGAGGCAATGGAAGTGACTCGAAGACTAGGGGTGTTCTATCTGTGGATTGACTCTCTGTGTATTGTTCAAGATTCAGTAGTAGACTGGAGCCAGGAGTCTTCTCTGATGTCAGATATCTACTCAGGCTCGTTTTGCAATATTGCCGCAACACGTACAACGGACAGTACCAGTGGTATCTTTGCTGAAAGGGACCCCCTCGAAATCCGAGGCTGCGTTGTCAAAGATCCAAATAATTCAGCAATATTCAAAGTCGAGACCGACTTCTACGGCTCAAGAGAATGGGAAGGAGCGATCTCGATATCACCACTGATGGCACGCGGATGGGTACTTCAAGAATGTACCTTGGCTCCCAGAACGCTTCATTTCGGCAGAGACCGTCTTTTTTGGCAATGCGCAACACAAAAGGCATCAGAGGACTCACCAGCAGAGCTGCGTGTCAATCGAATGCGGTACTACGAAGATGTCCCTCCGGAGGACGAAGACAACGGCAAAGAATTCCACGGCCCACCTGGCTGGGCTAATATCGTCCACCAATATTCCAGATGCGAGCTCACATTCCCAGCTAAAGATAAGTTGGTAGCTATATCTGGCGTTGCAAAGAATTATGGCACGAGCGAAAACTACCTCGCTGGTCTCTGGAAAGAAAACTTGATAGCTCAACTTACATGGAGAGCTTTTGGGGGCAATGAGAGGCCGCAAGAATATCAAGCACCCTCCTGGTCGTGGGCCTCCGTGAACAAGGAACTCAAATACAGCTGGCGGGATGGGAAGCTAACCCGCCTTCAACTCGTTGCAAGCCTCCTCGGCACTGAAATCACACCTGTTACAGCAGACCGGTTCGGAAAGGTGTCGAAAGGCCAGCTGCGGATCCAAGGATCGCTAGTCAAGCTGAAATATCGAGGGCACACTGCAAGAAATCATGTGCTTCTAGAATGGGGAACTCTCCGGCGCACATGGCGAGACTTGCACAGCGACTCAGAGTTCTCAATACTGCCTAGTAATCGACCGATTTCAGTTGACATTGATTTCATCGACGAACTCAAGCGTGGTGAGATTCTATATTGTATGCCTCTGTATTATGAGCGGGATATATCATTTAGTACGCAGGGTACTGTCCATGGGATAGTACTTGCGTTGACGGGGAAATCTAGAGGCGAATATGAAAGAAGGGGAACGATTTTTTTAGGAGACAAGTCTTTGGGCGGGGCTTGGATTGTTGATCAGTTTACACAATGTTGTCGAGAGGGCGCGAAAGAGATATCGAGGAAGTGTTATGAGTCCAGGGATGGACGTAAGCATGGCATGCGGATGTATACGATTACAATTGTATGAAAAGATATCTATTCAATAACAGTTCTAGGTTCGACGCACAGCACTTTTCCAGACCCAGTACCCCGCTTCTGCACCCTTTATCGACCCATGCCCACGATTCAAGCCCCAAGGATCAAGGTTTTCAGTCCCGAGATCATTCTTCTCTCCCAAGAATCCATCATCCAGATAGATCAACGTTCCTAGTCGCCAACGCGATCTTCGTGTCCAGACTGAGCACCAGGGCAATCAGCAGGACTGTCGCAGTCTACGCCGTTGCAATAACAGTTGGTTGATGCTTCTACCACTTCTGATGTCACTGGTTGTGGTGCCGAATAGCATTGCTTCGCTGCAGTTTCTGTTAGGGTCCTTGGTTCAGAAAAGTGACCCTCTTCCATATCCTCGTTGGTGGGAGACATTCTTAGCGATGGGGTGTACGAACTGGATTTGCAATCTATCTTAATGCTCTGAACAACGGGTCTGTGAAGTTTTTAGTGAATCATGACTCCAAATCGAGTTGGAAATTGTCAGAAGGCGCACGCGGGGTTATTCGGGTATCTCCCGCAGTCATCCCGCCAGCACTAGTGGCTGAGAGTCACATCAAACTCAAGAGGATCAAATTATTCAGTATAGAAGAGAATCAGTATTGTAACCTAGTTTCAAATAACCCCATCATTTTCCACCATCCAACCAAATCACCAAACCCCCAACGCTTCACCCCCCATGCACCTCACTAAAAATCATAGCATACTGTCCCTTCTTCGCCGCCATCCTACACTTCTCCGCACACCCAAAAACACCACACGTCAAACAATTATATTTGCCGTCCTGAGGCTGGACGGAGCGGTCGAAGGTCTTCCATTTTTCTGGGTCACACTTTCCTTGATCGTTACGGAGGCCGCAAAATGGGCAGGTAGCGTTGCGCCCTGTGTAGTAGTCTGGTTTTCCGGGGGCGTAGATTGCTTTGTCTGGTGTTGACATGGCGGTTGTGCTAGAAGAGAGGAGGAGGGTTTGTGGGGGGGTTGTGGTGCTGGGTTGTGGTGCTATGGTGTTTTGTTTGGAAATCAAAGATGCGATATGGAGTGCAGTATTTCCCAGTATGGAGGTCCATATGTATATGTAAGAACGTTTAAAAATAAATAATGTAGTTTGAAAAATAGACGCCTCTTATAAACGGACTCATCGGAAGGTGAATCTTGTTTGAGGTAACGGGGGGTTTTCGACAAGTCATTATTGAATCACCAGGTGCACGCTGCTGGTTACTTGGATTTTCTGAAGATATGATTACTGCCTCAAATTTGAGCACTCGAAAATGACCAGATGGCGCAATGAGTATCATTCCGAGAGCTCCGAAGTCGAAAGAACACCCCGCTTGGGTTTTCGTTCCTCGTACTCTTTTGTATGGCAATCTGCGTGGAGGTTAACCCCTGAATCAAGCGAAGGTGTCATATCAGCCAACCCCTTCTTTGCTTTTCGAAAGACATCTGGAAGACTCCATGCGCATGAAAATATTGAACTTCATTTCTAAGTATGAGGCTAAGTAAACATCTTCTAAGGCTGGGATTGGAGGTGTCAGACGATGGGGTGGGAAAGGATTTCAACATTTTGAGACCAGACCGTCCGGCGCCCGCAAATGCCGACTTCAATGACAAGGCAAAAATATATAAGAGGACCATTCAGCTATAGAACAAGAGCAGTCTTTGAAGTTCTCAACAGTCCAGACACCATCATGTGCTGTGATGCCACAACTTTTGGAATAGTCGATGACGCTCCAAGGCTCTGATCTCCCCGGTGAAAGCGTGAGTATATGCGCAATCAGTCATCGGCTTTCGGGAACTCTTCTACATGACAGCAAACAAATATTCGATAGCAGATCCATTACCCAAAGTCTAAGGCAAAAAGCAAAACTTCGAGGAACGCCACACAGCGATCCGCCACGCCTCTCATCCCTACACAGAAAGTGCCAACAAAAACGAAGTCAGCTAGGACCAAACACACCCCACCATTTGTGGTTCTGTAAGTATTCCCTTTGAAGCTTGCAGTCTCAAGGATTTGTTGCGATGATAAATAAATATCATTTCCAAGGGCTAAAAGAGAGTCAAAATGAGGGGTAGAAGTTACCCCTCCAAATTCCATCATGTGATGGAACACAACTGAGAAGGAGAGGTCGCAAGAGAAAGCGCAAGCGATTCATATCAGTTTGGTGTTTAGATCAAGCATAAAAGCCCGAGTTAGAGTCAGTTCTTCTCTCGACAAGCTTGTTGCACGTTCCATCGAGGGGTGCATGGGAACGAAAGCGAGGTCCTCATTTCCCTGAAGATAAACACCCCAACCGAAAGCGAGAACACCTCAAAAGGTTTCGGTACTTAATTTGCTACTACTTTACAAAACTGTTTCTTTTTGTTCCTTGAAAGTAAGGGAATAACGACAGCCGACTAAATTCTAACAACAACCCATCAACGCCACATTCAAAAGGGATGTGACGATGTCCCACAGCACTATTTCAGAACTTCTCAGTATTGAGATTGGAAGAGAGGAGCAGAATGCTGAGATGTGAGGCAGGGTTGATGGTCTTTAAATAGCTTCTGACTTGAAAATAGAGAAAAGACTTGGATGTTGGGATATCTTTGAGTTGAAATGATGGTATCTACACTTCACGACTCAAATTATCATGCCCTAGAATAGGAAGCACCTAATCGGTCACCAAACCTCATTTCCACACGGCCCAAAGGACATTTTGAGCCAATGGTTTCAGTCTTCGCATCAGAAAATGGAGATATATTGTTGCATGAACCGCAAAGGACCCATGGTTCACAGCCTTCAGCTAAATTGTTCCTTCCTCTTTCAGAGAACGTGGTTCCTTTAAGGTTTCTATATCTACCACTTGTGAATGAGCGTTCTTGTGGACAAGATGCAAGACAATCATCTGCAGCTTCGATGCCAGGGGAGGTATTGGAAGCGTCAAAAGCATCTATAACCTATTATCTGCAGCTAATCTTCGAACCTTAGATGGAGCTGATATTGAAAGATACAAGACTAACGAAGTAAAGAATATGGATTTGCTGTCAAGCCTCACGCTGCTGTCATGGATTCACTACAAACGTCTCAAATCTCGCAAGACTCAAATTCGCTCAATACAGCATTCTAATTCTCACAACATTCTTTCTGTATCCTAAGGATTTCATTAGCTGCTGAATGATAGATGCTCGGTCATCCCTCTACCATTATTTTCCATGATATGTTGTATTGCCTCTTCATGGGTGATTGGAATACGTCCGTGGTTAAGATTTTATACTATTGAGAGCGCGCTGTAAAACTTCTGATAGTGGGATAACGTGCTCTCCATATAAACGCATGTGAATTTATCTATCGGATTTCTGACGATGTGACTAGTAGGGGAACGGCTGCCCATGCCAAATGGGGATGTTGGCTTGAGAGCTTTCGCCCTGGTACAAAATAACACACCGTAATCATCTGCGTCATGTCAAAGACATATTCAGACAAAGATGGCGAGTTTCTTATGGTGCCTAGGACTGTAGTTTTTCCAAGTCCAGGGTAGGTTTGTGTCGCTGATGCATAAAAGCCCACCGTCAGGTCCAATGCAATGCAGAAATGAATGGGAAATGAGATTGGTAGATGACAGCAACTATATTCATGACAATAACCTATTCTTGCTAACCCCATGACAGAATTTGGATTTGAGGTGAGTCTGGATGAAGAAAAGAAATTTGGACGAGGGGGAAAATGAGGGGTATCATTCTCAACGTTTCTCTCCGACAACTCGCACCTGCTCATGGTCAAGACGTTTGCAGGGTTTGATGCCCCATAATCTATATGACCTCGTTCATGCCTCCATTTTATACAACGCAAAGCAAACCAAAAATCTACCGGCCAAGAGTGTCCAGTACACTCCTCCTTCCTCCCCACTTTTTGCCTGCAAACCTCAGTCTTGAAATGGGTTAATATAAAAGCACTCCCGAAACCTCTCCATGCTGCACATGAGATGCATCAATTATCCGTTCTTCCTCAATATCGTTCGGGGCCTTTGGAGAAGGAAGAAAGGTGAAAAATGAACACAAGCTCTCACCCCCAATAACTTCATCGCTTCTCTCTTTTACACGATATGAAGTATAACTGGGGACGTCAAAAACAGTGAATAATGACAATAAGACGTTCCTTGACAGCAACACAACTGTTGGGTTGGCATCTAGCCGTACATTCTCATATTCTGATATATGAATCAGCCATATAGAAAATAAATATTACATTCATTGGGTAGAATATCTGACAGTGACAAGGTCACTCGAGGACACATAGTCTTTGCTGGAGGCTGTCGATTTCGTGCTTAACTCCCCCTTTCCAACGAATTTTCAACTTCTTATACACGCAAGAAGAAAATCAGTAACCAGCTTGAAATCCACATGGGGAAGTATCTTGCATATTGAAGAGTAACACAACTCTTCCCCTCCTTCCGACTGTTCTCATTTTTAGTTTAGAAGTATAAATTTCCGCAATTTTTACAACGAAATGTTTGAGCAATTGCAAGAAAGATCATGGAGATAGCAAGTATGAGGACCTGCTCCCTGTGACATTGGGGAAATTGAAGTCGGATTAAAGAATCAAAGACTTGGGACGTTGCAGTGAACTGAAGTTGAGTCACCAAACTGAGGGAGGAGTTTGGAGCACTACGAGTAATTTCTCGACAGCAACAGAAAACCTTGACAACAAAGCCCTCAAAATTATCTGCAAGAAGTATATTTGCACACAGTTTCACGAAGCTTGAGCTACGGGTTGGTCTGTATGGCTCATGTTAACGTTGCCTTTGGCAGTAGTTGCTTGAACATGCAGTATGACGCATAGAAGACCAATGTCATTGTGTGCAATGCCGTTCAAAGTAAGTCTACTACTTCTTTTATAGTCAGTCTCAAGGTCGACTACGTTGGAGGCGACTCTATGCTAGCTGTGAGATTGCATTTATTCTCACTTGAGTAATATCTCGAAGTATAAACAGAGCATGATTCCCGTGCTCTTCGCAGCACATGACTCAAAGCTAACCACATCAACATATCATCCTCCATCTCCTGACTCAACACCAGCTGCCCATCTACGGAACACAGACGGAAGCAGCCATCACACCTTCACTTACCGATACATAAACCTAAACACGCGCTTGTAAAGCCTATCTCCCACCCAAGAAATTTTTCCCGATCGATGGCATGAACATAAAACCCAAGATCTCACCTCAAAGTATAAATCCAAAAACATCCCGAACCCGATGGGAAAACTTTATGCCCGGGCCGCCATGGGTACCTGGACCCCACTCCCCTCCCGCCGTCCACCTCGGGTATACAAGCACTTCAGCTAAGTAAGTCGCTATCCAGAGGTTTCTGAAACACCCTATCACCGTATAGAAAATCTCAAACACATCTCTGCCGTCCACGCCAACAAAAGATCGGCCCCAAGGAACATACCTACATGATGCACGCCTTCCTCGCCGCACGCATTCCTCCCGCGTGAACTTGCTCTCCAATTCGCACACTCGCGCTGATGTCACCCCCCCAAAACAAGCTTCCTCATCCATCTTCCTTCGTCTGTCCATGCACGTGACTTAAAGTTCTCACACCAGCACCCTAAGGTTATCTCTGGAGAAGGATCAAGGCTGCGACGTGTAATGGATTGCATCCTTCTCGGTAGGTATAGGTATAGGTATGCTTACGTTCACGACGGTTTCCGCTTACAGTACAGGTCGTACGAGGAGGGTTTGGAAACAAGCTTCCCGTGATTCCTTCCTGAGATGCAGAAACGGGCAGAAACGAAACAAAAAAACGAGTCGCACCTGGTAACAAAATTGGGTTATCGCGGAACGGGATAGAAAGAGAAGGCTGATAGATAGAAGGATCCGAAACCTCGCGTTCTGAGACTCCCGCATACGTAGTACGTACGCTGAATAAAGAAAGATGCTCCGTCCGTAGTGGATTTGGAAATTTTTTTGCTCCCTCCACTTCCCATCCCGAAGTTCTCTAAACTCTTTGAACTTTATTCCACTCCACACCAGTCCACCTTTGAACCTGACTAAGAAAGCGGAAGGAAATGCAGACCTAGGTTTCGAAATCTGCGAGACATACTGTACAGGTACGGTAGCGCTTGAGCCTTGACTCTCAGACTCCCTTACAAAGAAGCCTGAAACAGTGACAGCGGACTACACTGCACTGCTCATATTCTTTTCGGTGGTAGAGCCGGAAATGGAAGGCCGCTACCTACTTTTTTCCCTCCTCTCTTTTCTTCGGCTTGTTCACAAAGACAAAATCGGTACAGGAACGGAAATAGCAACCGTTGTTCGTTGGGGTTGAGTACGATATTTTAGGAAGGCGCCTCGTACGCGGGAAGACATGCGTGCGTGCAGAAAAATGCAGGTACGATCTCACTTCCCTCCCCTCCACCAACAATCGCCTTGCCGCCCATCGACAACAGCAGTACACGAGAAATAAACCAGCGGCTCGCCGACCGGCAAAGTACCGGATGTGTAACTAACAGATTGGATCTCGTTGTGCGGCCCAAATACCAACCTCCAGCTCCAAGGTTTTTTTGATTTTCTGCAGCAGGCGTGGCGCCGAAGTCAAAGGTCGAAGGATGCGGCGACACGCTCGGACGCCCAATGACCGAAGCTGCGCTGTATTTTTAGCCCCATTGGCTATCCGCTGCTTTGAAACAGAGCGTGTGGGATGCTGATTGGTGGGATATGGGCGTCTCAGGTCTTTTTGGTGCTGGGATGGGATGGGGATGGGGTACGTGCACCTCGGGAGGGAGGCCAAGGTCAAGATGATGCGGGCGGGGCGAGATCTTTGGGCGCCACGGTGGGAGAGAGAGGGAGGAAAGAGGTTCTGACTACTGGAATATTTCATGAGATGGAGATGGAGATGAATTGCGCAGCGACTACGAGTACGACTGCGAGTGGTGGGTATTATTTAGCCGCATTCTTGATGAGCTTCATGTCGGTGCCCGTTGAAGTCGAGGGCCTTGTATCTCCGAACCCTCATTCTGCATCTCTCTCTCTCCAACCCCCTCCAACCCCCCCAATGGAAAATTCCACACCGCCACAACGCTCCCGCATTCTTTCTCTTTTCAACATCCCGCCCACGCAAGATCGTCCCGCCCCATTCCGTACCTGCCTACACTCTCTCAAAAAGAGGGAAGCAAAAGCCGAGTTTCAAAGACGGTGATCAAACAGGTACAAGGTATGTACGGAATACTCGATCACGTTTTTTTTTTGTCGGTTCCTGAGTGTTTGAGCTGCACGACATGCCATGACATGGACCGTGGTGATGGGAAAATAAATGCCCGAGGGGGAAACATTGTGTTTATTGGGGGATTTTTGGGGTAAGTTTACGCTGTGGTGTGGGTTTGATAGACAGACGGACTATTTGTGGGAGGAGATTTACGGCATGGTGTTGTCGCAGATTTTTTGGAAGGCACATCACTTCATTCAAGATATCGAACTTAACTTGACTATTCTGAATTCGATCGAATTTGACAGCGCAGAGCTTGTTCACGGATATCCAGATAGTGTCCCAAAGTAGACATCAGCACAATTCGGAGTCGGAGCCAGCAACCGTATCCCAATCCAGTCCATCAACCCCTCATTTTTCCACCACACAGTAGACCAAAGAAAAGAAGCCCTTTGCGTAATCATGCCGTCAGTAACGAATTATGCCATTTGTCTTATACCCCCTCTAGAGATAATAAGATCGCCGAAAGCCGTTTATCGGCGCCCCATTGCCCAGGGGATCTAGAACGATCATGCTGACGATCTTTTTGTCAATAAAGAAGGATGCTTGTTCTTAAAAGACCCAAAAATTCTACCAGTAATTGTACGGCTACGGGCATCAAGCTACGAAATCTTGGGAGAATACAGCGTGATAGGGTGGAGATGCTGGTGCTGAAAAGGGGATGGTTGAGGTGCGGCATGGATGTGTAGATGAAACAGCGCTGAGGGTCGCTCGGCTTGCTTCAGATAATTTGGTTATGCAGCTAGGTTAGACGAGGAGCGGACTCAGCGGAGCGAGTCGAGCGTGCCTACGCACCTGGAGAGGCGGTAAACGAACGGTCGTCACAATCGTGATGTTTATGCGATGGTGTTTATGGTGCTTGTATGGTGAAGAGGGGAAAGGGGAGTGAACGAATAGGTTTGCGATTTTTTTGTTCTTTGTTTTGGTGGGGAGAGGGTTTGGAAGGGGGGATTGGGAATAGGGATGAAAGAGAGGATAGGATGTAGGGCAGCTGCATGGTTCGCAGGAGAGGAGAAGCGTGTGCGTTTGATTTGATTCGGATGCGGATGCGAACTGTGTATTTTGCGAAAAATGCCAAATTGAAAAATAAAGACTGAACTTCGTGGTTGTGACTTATTCCCACTCTCTCTTACCAAATTCTCATTGAAGTAGGTATTTTTGATGGTAGCGATGTACAGGTCGGTAGGTAATTTGTGCTTAATTTGTCTCTGCAGCCTGCTTTTGGGGCCCGTGGGCCGTGGGGGAGAGGTGCAGAGGCGAGATTTGATTTTCTGATGTGGATGCTGATGGGGATGGGGATATGAATGAGAGACAGAAATACCTTTGCTTCCGAAATGAGGTGGAGTAAGGTTGATGGGAAAACTGGTATTTTTGGTTCTTACTTTTTTGGGTGAGGGTGACGGGAGGTATTTGGTACGTCGTGATGCGGAGGATGGGTGGTGGGAGGGAGGTACAGGGACAGACAGACAGGTACGGTGCGACTGTTGTGTAGATGAAGAGGAGTACCGGTAACTGGGTAGAGAATTAGAGATTGGATTTAATTATCATTCGTTGTTGTGCTCGTCAGACAGCGATGTCTATCTAGAGAACAGTGCAGAGCAGAGGTTCTAGCGAAATTCCAGATCCGCGACATGAATCAGGCCATAATTATTCCAGAAAATACCGGTATATTCCTACCGCGTCCAGTCGCCATTCATAATTATAATTCGAATCCATCTGCTCTTACAAATCGCCCGCGAAAAGCAACAAACTCGAAAATACACACTTCTACTTCTACCTTCTCCAAATGGCTGCACTGCGCTCCTTCTCGTGCTGTCGACGAACCTGAACCTGACGTCGACTTCCATTTGGGCCCTCGCCTCCGTCCCCCCATCCCCTGGCGACCTGTCACGGCTGGCTTCGTGTTTGAGATATTTTAAAGCGCTAGGGGTAGCCCATCTTTCTCTCCTTGGGCGCGTGTTTCGGCTTGTGCGTGGATGTTGATAGGCTGCTGCGAATCCACATCTGTTGAGCGGCGACAGGGAAGAGTGGTAGGGGTGCATGAAGAGGAGGGATAGGATAAGAATATCCGGACGAGGGAGGAAAGGGAAAAGAATTAAGGGAATTATTTAATTGTATGGTGGAGATGATCGTAGCCAAGATTGGGAGTACAGCTCAACGTTCTTTGTGTGATGTGCTGTGCTGTGCTGTTCGTGCTGAGCGTTGCGAGTGTCTCTGTTTCTGTCTCTGCACATCGGCGCCGGTTGTCTTACCATGAGTGAAATGGCCAGCATCGCATCGCACAGAAATGGCACCGCTTTTTTAAGCTCAAATCGTCCACCGCAGGACCAAGAGATGAGGAATTGTAAATTGTAATCATTGCACGGAGCGCACGTCTCTTTTCTTCCCTCTCGCCGGTGCAGTTATTTTCTCCACTTGAGCGCTCTTCCCTGTGACCATCCACGGGCAGACCAGCCAGGCGACCGCAAGACAATCGAATCGCAGAATCGGAGGAATCCAACTTCTTACTCACTCCCAAAGCGTCTATTTCTGCCTCCACGGATCACCTGCAACTGCAACTGCAACTGCAACTGCTTACTCTTGACAAGCTACTACTACTACTACTACTACTACTTGCACTTAAACTCGTAGCAGTAAGAAACTTATTCTGCTATAATTCTTTGCATCTACGCATGTCCTATCCCTATCCTGTCTTCGCGATCCGATCCATCACTCCATCACTCCACCATTATCCACGCCCCGACACGCTTAGGAAAATCCCCCTGCTGGCCCCTAGGACACCCCTTGCGACAATCCTGGCAACTGTCACTGCTGCCCCTGCAAGTAAATCTTCGTGGGCCCCTGTCAGCCGGCCCATCTGGTCGACCGCAACCGCACTGCACCTCCGCCCGCGCTCTGGAGGTCTCGCCTGTCAGAAGTCGTGCCTGCCTTGCGACGACGAGAAAGGGATAGAGAGAAAGCAGGCAAGACCAGGAGAGAAGCAGAGACACAGATCCTCCCGTCGTTGAACCTTCTCCTTGTTCGCCCACTCGCGCTTCCGCTTCCTCCACTACTGCTGTACTGCTGTACTGCTACTCTTGCTACCAGTCCAGTCCACCATCCACATCCACATCCAGATTCAGATCCAGGCACCCCTACACCTACACCTTTCACCTGTGCTTTCTAGCACCCCCTGCACCGACAAAGATACCATACCCTACCAGGCTAGAGTACGCTCAACTATCCCCCGAGAGCCCAGCCCCAGCAAGCACCAGCACACCCAGTCCCAGTCCCAGTCCAGCCATATCCCAATCCCAACCCAAAACCCATATCCCCCCTCTGCTCGCTCCGTCCTCATAATCTCCCTTGTTCCGCTTTCCAAAACGCTTCTCACACTTCCACCTTACGCTCTCTTTCTTGTCGCAGGCCCGTACCTCGAAAGCTTCATCTTCGCCCAACCCTAGAAGCTGCTCTCCCTTCCCCGACTGCGTTGTCCCAGGCCTCACGATCCGATCCCGATACCCTCAGATCAGCCTATTCAGCGTCCCCGTCCGGTCTGTATACTTCGGACACGCGTTGAATTGAGCGACTTTTCAATCGTTGATCGCCTTTCCGATTCCTCTTTCGCAGCGGGTTGCTTCTTCTGCTTGCCTCCTTCATTTTTTCTACTCCTACCTTAATAATTCTCCCTCGCCCAACGTTAGAGCCGGTTTTCTCTTTCCGAGTCGAGTTCTTGCTGGCCTCGAAACTCCTCGAACAACAACCGTTCCACCATCTCATCTGCTGCATTTCTGATCGGAGCAGGCTCCTTCCAAACAACAGTCCAGTCCCCTACCATCGCATCGCATCATCATACAACAATCATACCAACACACCACGGTCGACACTCGCTTCGCCGTCCCCTTTCCAGAGCCACTACTGCTTCATCGCCATCGCCAGTACCACCCTGAGAGATCTCCTCGACTCAGCCTGCCTCTTCCTCTCAGCCTTGCGATTACGACGTGGTCCGCGTTTCAATATATCGTTGACGTGAACGATAGTTGACGCCATTCCTCGGTGTGTTCTGGGTCGCTGTTTCGACTCAATTGAATGGCCCATATGATGTATTCGCAGCATCATGCGACGATGGCTCCTCCACAAAAACCAGAGACCTTCATGTTGAGCAGTGAAGCGCAGCAAAGCTTACCCCAAGATGCTCAAGTAGCATTGCAGCAAGTCGATAATTGTACGTTGTTGCCCAACACCACCCGTTGTTTGCTTCCTCTGCTAATACCCCGCAGTAAAATACTTTTTAATATCCGCTCCTGTTGACTGGACACCGGACCAATACATCCGACGATTTCTTCTTCCTACTGGCGAATATGTTTCTTGCGTGTTATGGTACGTTGCGGAGACTATGGCGGCGCAGAGTAGTGTTAACAAGCTTGCAGGAACAACCTCTTTCACATCTCCGGCACCGACATTGTGCGATGCCTCTCTTTCAGATTTCAAGCGTTTGGGCGACCGGTGAAGAACTCGAAGAAATTTGAGGAAGGCATCTTCTCTGATCTGCGAAATTTGAAGTCGGGCACCGATGCCTCGTTGGAGGAGCCCAAGAGCGCTTTCTTGGATTTCCTATACAAGAACAACTGCATCCGAACACAAAAGAAGCAAAAGGTCTTTTACTGGTACAGCGTGCCGCATGACAGACTTTTCCTCGATGCTCTCGAAAGGGACCTGAAGAGGGAGAAGATGGGACAAGAGGCTACCACTGTTGCCGTCAACGAACCTGCGCTCTCGTTCGAATTCGACTCGTCCCAATCTCTGTTTGAGCAACTCACCAAGGCTCAACAAGCCAACTCTTCTTCCTTCTCCGCGCAACAACCATCCTTCTCTCAATCACAGTCGCAGTCAACTTCCCCAGTGATGCGAGCAATCGACTCTATGCCACCACCGCAGATGATCCCACAAACGATGGCAGCAATGCCAGAAGATATCAACACCATGGCGGCATATCAACAAATGGCAATGGCCCCAAACATGGCACAGCAGGTAGTGAAGAGAGAAGCTGATTTCGGCCGGGTTCAGTACAATCAAAACGGCGTTCCAATCTCGCAAACACACCAACGTCACGCTTCCATGCCTGCATACGGCCTTGAGTACTCCCCCGCGCCATCATTTGTTTCATCACACTACGAAGACTACAGCAATCGCGGCATCTCTTTCGAGCCTATCACACCGCCTCAACAGGCTTTGGGGATGGGTGCTGAGCCTGCCTACATTGCAAACGAGGAGACTGGCTTGTACACCGCCATCCCAGACCACATGGGAGGCGTCAACGGACTTCAAGGAATGATGCAGCTACCACCATCAAACTTGTCAGGACCACAATTCTCCCACGCCACAAGAGGGTATGGCGCGAACAACGTCTACTCTGTGATTGAAGGATCCCCAACCTACAAGCAAAGACGGAGACGTTCGTCGATTCCTCCCGGAGTCGCTGCCATCGTTGCCGCTACAGCTGCTGGTCATCAGCAACACACTGCCCATCGACCTTCAGATCTGAGAAGATCTGTCTCCACGTCGGTTGGCCCAGTTGCTGAAGGTGATGAGTCTGGAAACAACTCACCACCAGGACTAAGCTACAGCAACCAGATCCAACAAATGTCCCAACACCACAAGGAACTTCTTGAGATGTCAAGACACGGCACTCCCCTTTCCACTGTCGAGGATAGCCCAGCCATGAACCCAATGGCTCTGCAAAACAATGACTTCAGTCAGCTGTCAAATGAGGAGCTTTCAGGTGACAGCTCCATCCATGACTCCCCTCAAAGGCGGCACATGCAAGGCCCCAATGGAGTCGTTAGAAGAGCACGCAGCGCAACGATGATGGAGCTTGGTCCCTATCCCCAAAAGTCACACTCTTGCCCTATTCCCACATGCGGCCGTCTCTTCAAGCGTTTAGAGCACCTCAAAAGGTATGGTTTAATGTTTTCATTTTTGGACCGGCTAGAATCAAGCCGCTGACTTGTACCCCTCCAGACACGTGAGAACACATACCCAAGAAAGACCCTACATCTGCCCCCACTGTAACAAGGCCTTTAGCCGCTCAGACAACCTAGCACAGTATGCACTCCCCTCATACCGTCCCATCACCCCTCCACTCCAGAGAGAAGAGAAGAGTATAATTGGAATGAAAACTAACAGTGCTATCAGACATCGCAGAACACACGACCGCGGCGATGGCTCAGATGGACCATATGGCTCCTACAGTGGCGAAGAAGAAGACTACGAAGGCGAAGACAACCTCGGCTCCCTCGAAGAAGCATCTCCTAATTCCGAGAACGGATACCTACCCCATACCAGCATGTCGCAGTCATTTCACGGTCTGCAGAGCATGAGCATGGCGCCCAGTCAGCTCATCAATACGCAGCAGTTGATGCAGCAACCTATATGACTTGCAGTATAACTGTGACGTGTCGTGTCGGGGTGGATAGACTTCTTTTTTGCCTTCTTGTGGAGCCCTCCAACCGGAGGGGTTTTTGTGAACTTAGAATCTTTTATTGTCTTGTTGCATAGCCCTGCGCTGTCATTTTTCTCCTTGGTTGTGTCTTTGTGGTTGCTCTTCATGGATGGATGATGATTATGTGATTGATTTCTGTTTTTCTGTATGGGGTTCGGAGCGGGATTGGTGTATTTTTTCTTGGGTTTTTTTTTGGTTGGTTGGTTGCTTGATGAGATGATATGACGCTGCTAGCTACCTACCTTTTTTTTATCTTATTTCTTATTTGTTCGAACGGGGATTTTATACTGCTTTATGCAGATCAGAGCTGAAAATGATATCTTGGCGGTGAAAGGAATGGAATCAGTGTGCTCCTTGCGTGTGGATGGCGAGTTGAGCACCTGCTTGTGTCTTTGGGGGATAGGTGACCAGAGAGAGGGAAGGGGGGAAGAGGAACTGGAACTTGTATAAATAAAATGGATTTTGAAGTGAGGAAAGGGGGATGAGAGAGATAGTGTTATAGAATTTTGTGTCTTATACCCATTTTACCTGCCTTGACTTGTGGTTCACCTTTATTTTCCTGTGATGATGCACTTTCTGTTTAATTGGGCCTTCGAGCTGTCGGTATGGTTTGTTTGTTCGTATAGGGGTGTGGTGTGGTGTGGTGTGGTAGGTAGGGAAGTTGGTGTCAAAATTCCCATTTGCTGTCAATGCAACACAACACGTCTCCCTTGGTCCATCGATTTGTCTTTGTCTTTGGATTGAGATTGAGAAGAGCGATGGGGGTTTTTGATATGAGAGTTGGGTGGGGTGCGTATGGTCGGGAGTGATTAGGAAGAGAGGGGGTTGTTGTCGATATTTTTTTTTTTTTGCTGTCATTCCCTCCCCCCTTGTTTCCAGTCATTGACAGCTCGAGGCAAATGCAGGGTTTTTGCGGGCAGGACTCCTGGGAGTTAGATTGGGGGGATTACGGACGGGGGATGAAAGTACTGTACGAGAGCGGGGAGAGGACTTGGTGCCGTGAAAAGCTAAACGTTTCTCGTTGAATGCAAATTATGAAGCTGCTGCCTCCAGGTGGACTTGGTGCTTGGCTGTAGCCAGGCTATGTACCGTTGAGTGCGGGGTGGAGGGGTGTGCTTGGGTGTTTGGTTGGTGGATTGGTGAATTCTTTTCTTTTTCTTGGATTTCGATTCAGTGTGAGGTGTTCGGGAGAGAGAGAGAGGTGGATGGGGAGTATAAAACCCGAGATGGGAGTCAGCTGGTATCTGTGCCGAGAACTTGGACCATTATGATTGTTTCATGGTGCGGTGAGGTTTTGTCTGCTGTTTGTGTAGAAAGTGCTTTGATGGTGAAAGGTTGGGGAGTGTGTGAGCTGGCTGCTGAGAGTTGAATATGTGTTGGTTCCTGGTGATGGGAAGGTGGGATGGTGAGGGGTTGTTGTCGAGGTTCCACTGTTTAGCTGGTGGTTTGAGAGATTTGGATTGTATAGTTTCGTTTGTGGAAAGTGGAAAGAGATATCCAAAGAATGTTTTTTCATGGGTGTGGAAGAAGACAGCTGGGCAGCGGATGGGAGGCATGTAAGGTTTTTGATTTTGGGAAGATATTCTATGCCCAGACTCCGTGGAAGTAGGAGGATTTTTATACTCGCGCTGAGAAGTCTTCTTTCCACATGAATTATTGCATCTTGGTGAGTTTCTGGCTTTTTGGGAGGCGAATATCTTGCAGGTGTCGAGATCGAGCTTTCCTTATTCAAAGGCTGGGTGGGGGGATCGGGGTATAAATTTCTCAGGAGAAGTATTCAGTACTGTATTTGCACTGCTGACCCGGCTCTCAGCAGATTCATGGCTTGAAATCTTAGTTGCCATGGCATCGACCCGCTATTTGTGATGATTTGCGGAATTGGGAAAGGTTGCAATGATTGAAATGCTCGCTTGCGTTGGCGCAAGGTGAGGGGTAAAGGAACAGGAAGGTTTGTTGTCAAGTTTACTTCTGCTGTCGATACTCTGGTGTAATTCAATACAAAACCTCGATGAACGTCTTTGCTATGAATACTCGGCGGAGGGTAAAGAATAGCAGCTCCTGTCGAAGAATGGTCTTACAATAGACGTACGTACATAGCACATGTTGCTTCTTTTAAGGCGTCTTTTGTTTAGGCGATGGCAACCTGAGATCTATTTTCTTGAAAGTTTATGTATTTCTTGGATTGAATGCACTCATTCGACGTTGGGTGTCATGCGTTCTTACCCCAATTGGAATTCAGGAGTCTTTCCCAGTATCCAGGTTCGTTGATGGATCAGATGACGGAGAAATAGACATTCATAAAACAATGGGATATCGCTTCTTGTGATGTCGCAAACGTCTTTTCCATGATCTGGCAAAAGTACCAATCGCTTTCAGTGGAACTGAGAAGTCTGTTGACGGCAGCTTGCGAGGAGGGGCGGTGGAAGTGCTCAGGCTGGAATATTCGCGTTCTATATTTTGGAACAAGGAGAGGGGGACACGGAGAGGGGGACACGGAGAGGGGGACACGGAGAGGGGGACACGGAGAGGGGGCGGATTTGTTGTCAACTAGAGGCTTTGCTGTCATATTTCATTCTAAGGTCCCACACGAAATGATTTCTTGATCCCTTCATTCACATTCACATTCAGTCAGTTAGGTTGTTCAAACCTTGTGGGCCAAATATATCTGGAAGTGGGTACTGGCCGAAACCCATGTGAAGTTCTGAAATGCCTCTGGTCAGATCTCTGACGATCTGGCGTCCGCTCTGGATGTATCTATATCCCCAACTTTGGGGGGAGAGGCGCAGCCTTCTCCGTCTTTGTCTGTTTCCAGTTTGTAGAAACTTTCGTCTCGCGTCTGTTATCCAGATCAAGGGTCCATCAATCTTTCCTTTTGGAATGAAAAAAGGCAGGAGAGTGTATATATTGGAACAACGAGTAGTAAGTGGCCGTCAAAAGTGGTCACCGCTGAGATTCCCCCAAATGGGAGAGCCGTGGGACAAGATCTGGATGACCACGTCTGCGTGCTGCAATACCGATGTACACTTTGCAAGGAAATCGCGAAAGGTGGGGAGATATTGGTACAGTGACTCGTGGTGGAAAAAAAAAGCGGCACTAATTCTGAATGTGCCACAACGAGTGGGACATTCAAAATGGGCAATAATTAGTGCTGTTTTCCTTGTCCATCGCGAGAGTGGAGATGCAGGGTTTAGTTGTTTGAGGTTGTTGTTAAGTGTCCCTTTTTTTTCAACCCGCTTTCTCTATACCGGCTGCCGCCCCTCGACCAGGAAATAGACACTTTGCTACATTTCAAGTACCCGTGAATAATAACCATCTTGAATAATTTGTTCAGACCACTTACAAAATATGGTCCCCAGCCTTGCGAGATCATTTCCTGGGTCTCGACGTCAGTGTCCCGAGGGGATAATTTATGAGAGATGTCCGCTGGAGCCTGCTTGAAGCCTGCTTGAATTTATCATGATTGTTTCAAGAAGAGAGAGCTCCGAAATGATCTTGCTGGAGAAGCGTACTTGATGTGCTGATCTCATGATATTGCGAAGAAAGCAGAACTAACTCAACGGAGGGATATTTAACGGTCAGGATGTGTTGCAAGATATGACATCAAATTCCAATGATCAAGTGGAGAACAGCACATGGGTCCGTTGGGAAGCATGTTTCAGCATCGACTTCCTGCCTAAAATCAAATCATTAGTGATACGGGTTGAAACTTGGATCATGATGCTGGGTCAACTGGTGGAAAGAAAGGGCCTGGGGCAGTAAGATCTTATTGTCGCATTTTCTTTTACTATCAACCACGCCGTTTCTTGACTTATTGCTTTTCTGTTTAGAATAAAGCATCAAAGAAGCTCTATAGATTTGTCGATTTTCGATGTATTCAAAGGCAAACTGGCGTCGCCTTGTCGTCATCTTTCTCGCATGTAATTCGGTTCTTTGCCCTAAATTTGTCGGGGCTCGGCGTGACAAATTTAGATTCTGAATACTTATAGATATGTGACTATGCATTAGTATTCTATAGTTTTTCTTCATCAAGGTTGCGTTCTGCCTTTTCCAAGTTTGGGGGATCCATAAGTGGCATCTTTTTCTCGCGTACTAAGCTCCGACATGATAGCGGGGCAGGAGGAATATATGATACTAGAATAATTGTTCTTCTGGATCATGGTTTGCAGTGATGTACCCCGATGAAGTGATGGGACGTCTGCGACTAGATGAATGATGGGAAGAAACTAGCCTCTTGGTTTCATGGGCTGAAATAAGGTTACATGCCGGCGAGGCGGGGTAAAAGGGGGAGGAGGGGTTGGCGGGGTTGCTGTCAAACATTCAAAATCGCAGTGAGTCGTTCAATTTCCTACTACTGTCAAAGCTCGTATCCTTAAAGTTGTTTTATCATTGACGTCTGTCATTTAATGAAAGGAAGCTACAATTTTTGAAGCTTGTGTAACCTTTGTGTAACAACAGCTAGTGACACTAGTTTCAGCCCACCACGGCAAAAGCCGAACATGATGCAGGCTCTGAAAAACAAAAATCTTCAACGTAGCATGGCTATAAACTTCTGTGTGCATTCTGCCATCATGCCAACCGCTTTCCTAGTACTATTTATATTCATGACCTTCGACTGCGAATCGCAAGTATGCAGCAAGTGAACGGGCCTCCGGCGCGGCGCCGCCCCCACAAAAAGTCCCGGAATGGTTGCAAGGAATGCAAGAAACGTCATATCAAGGTGAGCGAGTCTATGGAACTGAAACGGTACATAGCTGAGATTCCAATGGTGTGGTGAAGAGCGTCCTAATTGTGAGAATTGCATGCGCCTTCAACTCACATGCGATCTCGCCACTTCTCCCTCTACTGGATCAGGCTCTCCTGATCCTTCTTTTCCTCAATTCCAATGGCACAATACCCATGTTACTGGATCCGGCATACAAAATGGAACCACAAGGTATCCTATTTCGAGTCAATCAGAAGCTACAGCAGAGAACCCCCAAAGAGGATCTGCTACAGAGGATTCTTTCAAACCCACACTTTCCGACCTCGAGCTTCTTCATCAGTACTCTACGGTCACGTCTTTGCAGTTGGGCTCAACTTGGGAGTCTCAACAAATATTCCAAAACTATATGCCTAGGCTGGGTCTGTCGCATTTATTTGTCCTCCGTGGCGTTTTGGCCTTTGCAGCTCTCCATCTCGCATATCTGAATCCCCCGCAGCGTGCATACTATCGCGATCAAGCCATCGCTCACCATGTTATAGGGGTCCACGAGTTTCAAAATGCTCTTAAAACCCTCAATGAGACGAATCAGGATGTGTTAGAGGCGGCATTTCTCTCTGCAAGTCTGCTGATCCTCTGCAACTTTGCATTCCAGATCTTAGATCCGGATACTAGCAGTGGGGATGCCATAAACGGCATCTTCAATTGGGTATTTCTCGTACGCGGTTTCAGAGCAGCCATTATGGACCCTTTCGACAAGGCTCTGCATGACGGCAAGCTACGTGCGCTATTAGCAGAGAGACCACAGCCGATCTTCTTGAACGGTGAACTTACCCCGGAACTTAGAAGTCTGGCTACCGCCTTTGCTACCCCTGTCAACGGCCGTGATGCCGTTGCTGCTCATGCTTATGGGCATGCCATTCAAGAGCTGGCAATCGCCTTCGCTAGGATCCGGGAAAAGACGTCGCGGGGCGAACAGGGAGATATTGGCGCAATCCTGCTGTGGCCTACTACTGTCTCACAAGACTTTGTCAATTTATTGAGGCTACAGACACCAGAAGCTCTTGTGATCTTGGCACACTACGCAACCGTTTTGCGTCGTAAAGGTATGTTCTTTCCGGGTCTTGCAGTGTATGCTGGCTTCTGAAGTTGCCCTACCTTCGTCACCGGTCGCACCATGCCCTTGATCTATAGTGGCTCTTGCATGACGCTAATTATCCTATTACTTCAGATAAATGGTACCTGACGGGCTGGGATACATATCTCATTTCTGTTGTTGAAAAGCAGCTTGATGAAAGCTGGCGACATTGGCTTGAATGGCCGAAAGAGGTCTGCAAACGGCACAGCGCACCTATTAGCGCGGGTCTACCTACTCCGGAGTAGGTAGAATATTGTGAAATATTTAGAGCATGTGGGTCTCCACACTCTAAGTGCACTCTCTATTGGTCCGGTCCTGGGGCCGACTTAGTGCATTCGCCCCCTTCTTTCGCCAAATACGTTTACGTTAACCGACCCGAATACGTTTGTTTAGCATTGATACTAAATCTCGGGAAGCTTAACTTCCAGATGCCGACGAGATTTTCATAAAACTTTGGGTTATAAGATGTGATGGGAACCCACGACCCAGCTTTGTTCGAATTTCCCGGCGATCTCGGCTTCTAAATCCGTCAAATGATAAGACACCATGGAATCAGACAAGCAGACGCCAAGAGTTGACGCAGAACGTGACTTAGAGAAGTCAAACTCGGTCCGGCCAGGGGAAGTCGCTGCCAATACTGTCCCAAAAGATCCAAATGTTGTAGATTGGGACGGACCCGATGATCCAGAAAACCCCCTCAACTGGTCTGGAAGGAAGAAATTGACGAATGGAGCTCTTCTCGCGATAATGACACTCATAACGTGAGCCAACCTGTCGATTATACGAATCTCTGCTGATTCATTAAAAGTCCGCTGGCATCGTCTATGTTTGCTCCAGGTGTTCCAGCTGTGCTCAAAGAATTTCATAATACGAGCTCACTCCTAAGCCCAATAGTAATTTCTGGTATGTGATTCTCAGTTTACTGTTAATACTGCAAGACTTCTACCAGTATGATTCAACCATGTTGACTCACAGATTCATTTTCAATGTTTAGCTCCTACAAATCATGGGGCAATTACTAACATGGCCGATCAAATCAGTGTAAATTCTAGGATACGCGGCAGGCCCTCTAGTCATCGCACCCTTTTCTGAGATGTACGGTCGAGTTCCAGTGTACCATGTATCGAACGTCCTCTTCATCATCTTCACAATTGCCTTTGCCGTAAGCAGCAGTCTCAAGATGCTCATCGGATTTCGTCTCCTCGCAGGAATCGCGGGCTCAACCGTCATCACAATTGGTGGAGACATTTTTGGGGATATGTTTAGCCCTGCAGAGCGTGGACCGGCGATGGCTATTGGTCAATGGGTCCGCTAATGGGTCCAGTTATTGGGCCTGTCGCTGGAGGATTCCTCGCCGAAGCAGAAGGCTGGAGATGGGTGTTTTGGGTTATCGCAATTGCTGTAAGTTCATAAACTTTCAGTCATGCCTGTCAATTAGTGACCAAATTTTTGGCAGGCTGGCGTCGTTATTCTTGCCATGATTCCATTCATGCGCGAAACATATTCCGTCAGGTTGTTGGAGCTCAAGACTAGAAAGATGAGGAACGAGACTGGAAATCAGGATCTAGTGTCTAAACTTGACACTGGTCTAACCACGGAACGTCGATTCAATCGATCGATAACGCGGCCAATTCGAATGCTATTTACTTCGCCGATCGTCTTCGCCTTCTCGTTATATATGGCTATAGTATACGGATATTTGTATTTGATGTTCACCACACTCACCGGAGTGTTTGAAAAAGATTATGGCTTCTCATCAAGCATCGTCGGTCTCGTCTATCTAGGGCTAGGATTATGAATGTTCGCGGGCTTGTTGATATTCAGCATAGTATCAAATATCGGGGCCAAACGAATATCAAAAGGCCGAGAAATGAAACCAGAAGACCATTTGCCATTGATGATCCTTGGAGCTTTTTGCATTCTAATCGGTCTCGTTATCTACGGCTGGACTGCCCAATATCATGTCTTTTGGTTCGTTCCTATTTTTGGAAGTGCTTTTGTTGGAATTGGGTTGATTTCTACTTTTGTAAGTGCCAAACCCCCATTCATCGTTTCAGGTACTGACTGTTGCAGATGCCCATTTCGACATATTTGGTGGATACTTTCACTATCTACTCGGCGTCAGCTCTTGCAGCAAACACGGTACTACGCTCGATCGTTGGAGCTTTGCTGCCTCTGGCTGTGCCTCCACTTTACTCGAATTGTGGGTTAGGCTGGGGTAATTCGGTGATTGCATTCATTGCCCTGGCTCTGTGTCCATTACCATTTGTATTCTGGAGGTACGGAGAGAGAGTTCGAACCAATCCAAAGTTTCAAGTAAGGATGTAGATAATTTGGTGGGGTCATTTTGAGAGAATGTGATAGTATTTCCTGGCTGGTCTCGGCAACGACTCAACATAAGCTTCAGAGTTTATGTAAGAGAAATATCTCTCATTTGTACATCTTTCCCATCCACCGCCTCACCATTCATGATACCATGAACGTACGCTTCCCCAATGAAGTTACACCTCACGTCTTCGTCATCCGTTACGTCCACCTTCCTCAAAATGAAAGCGGCACCAGCTCCCGGCAGAACCCAGACACCGTCGCCTTCTCTCATGCTCGCAGGTCCCAGACCCAGATACCGCCCTTCCGTCACAAAGAGACGTTTACGTCCAACCCTCCCGCGGAATGCACTCACAAACTCAGAACTATAGTGCGTCATTTCCACTAATTTAATCCAAGGATCTGCATGTTTGCCGCCATTTTTTGGATCCTCTTGTTTCATCCTGGCTTCTGTTTCGAGAAGATATTTCAGAGTTGGGGTATTACCCTGATGCGATTCAGTCATTGAAAGTACATGTAGTTTTAGCAGTGTATATCCCAAGACTTGGAATTCAGGCGAGCTGAAGTTTTGAGTTGGATCACTGTATGCGAATTCTATGTTTTCGATTGACTCTTCCGAAAGCGGCGGCTCGGACCACAACTTCCGAAGTTTATCAACAGCATCCTTCAACGAAGGTGAAAGTTGAAGCTCGGGATGCTGAAGTGCTTCATGTTCCTCTAGCCATGCCGCTCTCACGATCATTTGGCTGATCATATCACGGAAATCCTCAGAGTACTGGGCTGGGGCTGGTATTGATCCATCCGTGGCTTGATTGGCGCAGAGAGTCCGCCAGAGAACTTCGGTCCGACACTGAGAGGTGTGATGATAGGATGAAGGTATGAGGAGCGCCATTTCAAGCCATGATGGATCGAAGAATTGACGTGGGTCGAGCGCTCCTGAAGTCGTGGAGCCGAATCGGGAAATGGTATCAATCTGCACGCCTCGTACCTTTAGGGTTTCCCAAGATTCCGAAGTCCAAATGGGGGACGGTATGCGAAGTTTGCCCGCAGCGTTGAAACAAGCGGCGATCATATTAGTAAAAGGCAGACTGTAATCCGGAACCCAGGATGGCAGAGTGGGAATTTTTCTCATGGAGTGATCGACGACAGATGATAACATTCGAAGCTCGCCTGCCTCACTGAAGACACGTTTGACTGCTTCCGCAAAGACTTGCTCTACGGATTTGCTGTAGTCAACAGCCCAGTCCAAAGGCTTTGAAGATGCGAGATTCAGAAGCCCATAGGTGCCATATATTTTGTCTCTTGGATCTGTGGCTCGGAACGTCCAAGTATCAACAATCAGATTCTCTTGACATACTCTCCTAGGATTGGTCTCATGTCCAGGACTTTGCCATCGCTGCTTCCAATTTGCCAGCTGTACGATTGGTTGCTCAATCCCACGAGTGGCCTCATTCAGAGGGACGTATATCGAGGACACGGTTAACCCCGCTTTTAGTTGCTTGATGTGAAGAAGCTCCGCCACTGCGCACATGTCTTTCCAAAGTATTTCGACGCTCCCGCAGTATGCGATGATTTGATTAGATAGAATATTCTCTTGGACCACCCAAAGACGCCTGAAATACTGTCGCTGGAATAGTGCGGCCAGGCTCAGCCATTCTTGCTCGGAAATATATGGAATCCCGGCGGTGTAATAGATTTCTTCGTCAGCCTTTACATATGGTTCTATGTCGCTTGCAAGAAAAGTTTCGCCTGCGTATGAAAGCTTGCATAATGCGAAGATAGCAGATCGTGTCCATTGATCTTCTCTGCCGAGCCAGATGAGAGTGAACTGGGATTTGGAATAGACATCATGCATAATGCCGACTTGCGAACAGCGCTCGTTTAGATCCTCCTGATTTATACAAATCTGATCTATCCAGGCCCAGCCCTCCGGCCCCTCGGCGGAAATTCTGGTGGCACTCTGGGCCTCCGGCTTGAATCTTGCCTTCTCCAGATACTCAACCATATTGGAAACATTGAGTTGACGAGCGCGATCAAGTGCTGTTTGACCGTCGTTGTCCGTAACGTCAATATTAGCTCCTGCCTCCACGAGCAGTTCAAGAATGTCGAAGTTCCCAATTCGAGCTGCCCAATTCAAAGCAGTCGCCCCAATATTGTCAGTTGCATCTAGATCAACATTCGAAGACAGCGTTTGCTGGACCATGTCGATAGCTTCTGAGACTACATAGACGTGGAGTCTAGTCCATCCGCGCTTGGTATCTTTCCTGTTGATATATCTGGACCATGCATCTTTTGGGACATCTCCGAGCGCATCGTACAGATTGCGATTGATGTGCAAGATTTTGCCATCACAGAATATCTGCTTCTTTGCTTCCACGCTATATTCAGGATCCAATGCCTGGAAGTGCGTCGTAAATGCGTGTCCATCTCGAGCTTCTGCGTGTGGATTTCCCCAAGTGTAGGAGAAAGCATGATACCAGGGGTTGTCTCGAAGGTCTACAACTTTCATGGAACAGTGAAAGTTGTTGGCGTTGTCTTTCTTCTCCACACGGAATAGTCTAATAGATGTTGGGGTCGGCAATGGGGAATATTGATACTCCTCGGTGATTCCTATTGGCTTCGAATTTTCGGTCGAAGTCATCTTTGGTGGGCGGGAGGGGCAGGTGGGGGTTGCAAGCCCGATCCTCGTAACTCCAAAGCAATAGCTAGGGGGAAATACGATGGTAAAGAATATGCTTACACTTATATGTTTGTTCCACTTTCGAGTTCACAGATCATCTTATGACATTAAATTGCATCTGTTCTCAGCTATTTTTGGGAAATCATGCAGCTCGAAAGCCACAAAATCAGGGGTTGCAGCAAGCGAGAGAGACCCCAGATCAAAGCTGAAGATTTCGGACTTTCAAATGCGACAACGACCTCACCCTCATCACCAAAATAAAAATGCAATCCCAACGCAAAGTTCCAAAAGCATCTTATAACCCACAAGAACTCGCAAGTCTCCTGAATGATGACGAATGGTCGCCAACATCACTCTTCCCTCAACCCGCACGGCTGGACAGAAATGAGTTCCCTCCCAAGCCGCAGCCTTACCTAGATCTCATCAAAAAGCTATCGCAAAAGGGCCATCCTGACTTGAAATATCTGTGGAGTGAGCTTTCGCGACAAAATGGGACGCTTCATGCTGAAAGAAGCAGGGCAGCGGTTCTAGAATACTCAACTACGGGCACACTATCTCAACAAGTCCCGTTTAGCACTTCAAAGAATCTTGAAGCGCATTTGGGGGGCATGCCTTCCACGTCCTGCAATCGTCTTTATATCCTGGAAGATATCTCGGCCAACTATGTGGAGGCATTTGGGTCTCAATTCTCAATCGAGCCTTCTTTCTGGGCAGAGCACCTGAGAACGCCGGATAAGGAAACCAGCAAGACAGCCGGGATCGTTACTACCTTACCATCGGTGAGGAGTTTCAATGCTTCATTCTCATTGATGTACCCCGAGTATGTCATCATTGATGACGCTGGAAAACCAATGATTCGAGATATCACGGGCCTTTTTGCGAATTGTAACCTCTACCGAAAAGTTGCCTTGAACCGCCCAGGCGAATTTTACAATGGTGTTGCAAAAGTCAATCGGAGAGCTTCATTCTGGTCACGAGAGAGTTCTGATGGAACTTGGAGTGGTAAGTGATACGTTTTTGCAGTCTTTATGGACAGTATTCATATGGTCAAAATCAGGTCGACGGATTCGTCGGTATTGATCCCGAAGCCCTTTCTGAATGTTCTATTTCATTATATGTTTTCTGTTTTCTTCGGATCGCCTCTTCATTTTGCTAGACCCGACAGCTGACGCACGCACAATTTAGCCATAATTTTAATCGACCCTCCTCTAATTCGAAGGGACAAGCAAGGGTCCACAATTGAACATCACTTTATTTATTCACACGACTACTCAAAGAGTAAGATGGTACCAATAGACTTGTTCTGTCACGAGCTGTGGCAAGGCGGATATATCGATTTCGTTGCGGCGAAAAACATCAACACGTCTACTTATACCGGTCCACCACGAACTTCACTCTTTGACGATCTCATCTACTACCACAGCCAACCAAATCTCGCTCCAAATCTAATCCTCACTCCAGATGGCGGGCCATTCATTCTCAAAAGTATTATTGGCGGAATATGGATAAATTCTATTTCGTATATAGGGATGTCAGTCACCTCACTCGAATACGCAATCGAACAAGCTCGAAAGAAATCACCGTCATCTATCTCAACCAGTGATAAGTTGACCTCATATGATGGGCTCGAATGGCTTGAAAAGAACCTCTCACATGTTTATGCCTGGAAACGGACTTGCTCTCAGCTTCGCGATTGGACAGACTGCAATCTTCAAGAATTGGAACTCTCAGGTTCACAGCTCAAAGTGACTGGTAGTAGTACCTCCCTTTCCCTAGGGACTGACCAAAAAGACTGGCTTCACATTAAGGCAAGGCTTGAGCACTATGAGACTTGCAGCAGGGATGTTGTTACATCTGCTCTTGGCCTTCTATCCCTCATCGAGAGCCATAAGTCCGTCGAGGAAGCAGAGTCTGCGCGTGTTCTTGCGCTCCTCGGTACTGTATACCTACCCTTGTCATTGACTGCTGGAATACTGAGTATGGGTGGGTCTTTTGCGCCGGGACAGGGCCACTTCTGGATTTTCTTTGCCGTGGCTGGGCCCTTGATGATCTTGAGTCTGGCAGCTACTTATACGCCCACGCTGATAAGCAGGTTGGTATCTCGAGAAACGAGCAAAGAAGAGAACGAGGCTATTGGGGGTGCTCAGGGAGCTCCGACCTTTGTGAAAGCATCTAACGAAACGGTATAGATTGAGACTGGGTGACTTTGTTGTCAAAATACCTAAAAGTCATGTGTTTGCTGGTACCCGCAGTCTCTTCTGCACTTTCCCTCATTTAGTATTTGGGGACCAGATAAATGTAATGCTCGAAAATTTGAAACTACTTCAGGGTTGAAAAATGATGTTCAAAATGCACGCATGTGAAAATTTTTTGGAATCGTAAAGTTTGAAAACTCTTCTGTCTAGATGCTACGAGCAGTGTTATGGCACAATACGCTCCAACTACACTTTCCTGCAAAACTGATCCCAAGGCAATATTCCCTTTTCTGAACCCTTCAATTCCTCCGTCAACTCATTGTAACACTCCTTAAATTCCTCCAGTTTCTCTTTTCCCGACGCCTCTTGTTCCACCTCCACCACCTCCCTCACCCACGTTCTCAGCTCGTATTCAAGCTTATCGAAAACTTCTTCCGTCCAGAATATTGCATGTAACTGTTGGCCATTATAAACATTCCTGACCCCCTCGTCTCTCAAGCGCTTCACATAATGCCGACTCATGTACTCCAAAACCCTGGCATTGTGTTTCGTGCCTACTTGAAACTCTTTCCAGGAAGATATATAAAATGCTAATATACCGTCTCCTTTGAGTGACAGAGCTGATTTGACGCCTGTCTGAAGATTGTCGCACAGCAAAGTCCTGACATTTGCATAGAACTTGTCGAAGACTTTCTGGCGAGCCGCACGATTGCGGAAATTGAAGAAATTCACAACGGCTCTGAGAAACCACTCAGCAGAGAACGTCAAAAGCACTATGGGGGCACTTCATACGTATAGCATTCGATATACTATTAAATCAGCATTTGTACCTAGATGGATCGATGCTGCGTACCTGGTTCTTTCCGTTTACGCTGTCTTGGGAGAAGGGCTTGTACAGGCGGTCACGGACGAAAAGCCAGCTAGACAATGTCAGTCCTTAGAGACATCACGGCAGTCGACGCTAAAATTTAAGTTATTGTCTTACGATGTTTCCCCATCTCCTCCCTTTGGAATCTGAAGAATGGCTGGTGTGGCGGGGTTGTCAGCGCGGGGTAAGCGGGGTTCCCCTTCGTTCTCCATACCGTATGGACAAAATCTACAAGACTGACGCTGAACCGAGACTTGTTAAGTGTAAGGTTATTTCTGGTAGTGAGGTTAAATACATCCCATAGGATGTTGCCGGAGCCTAAATGTAAAGACGATCAATGACTCAGAGTAGTGGGCCGCAGCTGCAGTGTCTGCCTGATCTTTAAGCTTTGATCTAATGCTGCTCTACCGTGGTGCAGAAGATCGGCATGGACCAGGAGGCTTGGTGTAGCTTATTCAATCAGATCCATTATTGGCTGACTCGGTCCTACAGACAACTACCGGCTGCACCGCATTCGCAGTGGCGAAAGTAGGCTGTGTTACTGGGACTAATTTCGTCATGGAAACAAAAAAAAGGTTATAAAAGAAATGCGTCAAAGTGGACCTTCCCTGTAATGTTCTCCATATTTTATTTCATGCTGTTTCGACATCTGAAGCAAACCAAAAATCAGTCAAATCTATCCTCCAAGTCCTAAGCAGACAACATGATCGGGAGTTTTGCTACTGCGGTTACTGGTGGGGCTCCCAGTAAGTCTGCCATCAAAACAGGTTCTACTTCTCGCATGTTTTGGCAATCGCTCCTTACTGCGGCCTTCTATATATATCAATACTGAAGGCTGGCTTCGATTCAGTGGCACCACCTAATTTTCCAACCAAAAAGGTTACCGACGAGAGTATCGTTCCGGTCATTATCACAGACGTGATTCCAAATTACGAAACTCAGAATCAAGAACCAGTGGGAAAGGGAGAAAAGCTCATGCAGAAACTCACACATATTGGTCACAAACCTCCGGAGGGAGACGGATCAGTCATCACCAAAGTTGTGTTCATGCCAGAGGGTGATCGGAAGAAGTGGTTTGCGAAGGGTAAGGAGGGAAAGTATGTTGGATCAGAACCCCATAGGCAATGGACTGAGACGGAGTTGAATGAGAGGTGGGGCAAATATCGACCTGAAGAGGGCAAGAGTCCGAGACATCCTGTTGACTAACTAGGTAACGCAGATGGGGGAGCTTACTGAGAAATCCTAACGGTGGATAGCTAAATATTAACTTGCCATGACAAATCCGTATTCCTTAGATCGAGGCGGTAACTTGCTTGTGCCATTCATCATATTGAAATGTGAGAGAACTTCTCTTAAAAAGCTTTTGCAATCTATATACACTTCGACATTCTAACTCCGTGCGCTATGAAACAAAACCAAACGCCCCATGCAGGCTTGTTGCTTTCCATCCAATGGGTATCTATCGATCCACACAATTTTTTCAGTCATAGTAGCTTACACCTTTCTCCGCGGATTCCACCAAGGCTTTTTCTTTTTGGTTCCCGCCATCCCCGCGCCTTCCAACTCTTCAGGCTTTCGATCATCCTGTAGGGCAGCACCGTCGAAACTCCATCTCCTTCTCATTTCCAGCATCCACCACTTGCCTACTTTCTCGGCATCGACAACCCATTTCGCGGCTTCTTCGCCGATCTCTGTTCCGACGCGCTTCCTCATGGCATCGAGAGAGTATTCTTCTAAAGGATGGTCTTCATAAGGATCGATATCGTTGGCGGTAAATCTGTATACGCCTGATTTGCAGACCGGCATGATGAGCCGATAGGGTACTGCTGCGGAGGAGACCGAGAGAACTGTTCCACCTGGGTTCAACACACCCATGTTCCATATCTGACGGCCATTTCTCTCTGATTCAAATTCTCTGATCAGACTTTGGCCTTCGTATTGCTGAATTAGATCTGATGCGATTTCAGAATCTTGTTTTCCGAGTGAGGATGTTGTGGTGAGAAGATCGAGTAATGTTGGTAAAATGGACACAGAAGTTGCGTTCATCGAAAGTTGGATGCGGGGTAACGAGGGGTGGTGGAAAAGGAGTGGCACACGCATATTGCTTATGTGGCCGTTTTCGAAAGTACTGCGTCTCTGAGCATCTTCTTCGAAGGCCATGCCGCTATTGGGATAATTAGAAATGCACTTCAAGTGGATGAACAGTGACTTACTGGTCCCCAACCATTACCACCAAAGTCTCATCCGCAAGTCCCTCGTCTTCAAGCATGTCCATAATCTGCCCAAGCCACCAGTCGCCGTACTTGACTGTATTCAGATAACGGTTGAGTTGATGCTCCGAACTCCATCGCCCTTTCTTTAAGAATTCAATAGGTTCCCCAAAGCCCTCAGGCAAATTCCAGGGGTGGTGGGTTGCGCCCGTGAAATGCGACAGAAACAGTCGCTCATCATTCTTCTTCGCGTCTCTGAATAAGTTCTGGAAGTAAGGCTTCAATTGGTCGTCAGGGAATCCGAAGTAATTGGACTGCTTCATGGTTGCGGGAAACTCGAATGACGGGTCCAAAAGATCGTCTTTTGCGACGACCTCGGAGAATCCTAGATGGCTGTTCAATTCATCCTGATGGTCGAACTTATTGGTGACTGCTTGGGCGGATACTACCCTCCACGGCCTACTCGTCATATCATCTTCTTGTTTGCCAAAACCCCATTTGCGCGCCTCAAGCTTATCGTCGCCTTGCTTGTTCTGATTCAAAAGTCGAAGGATGGCAGGAAGACATGGCTGGTAAATGTGGCCGTGTGACTCCACAGTAAAATCTACAGCGAGGGGCTGCACACCACAATGACTGCCAATCAGACTCTTCAGAGACGTTGTGCTTCCGGTGAACGCGCCCTGAATGTTAATTCCACCTCGACCTTCCGTTAGATTGCGCCAACCTCCAGCTCTCGCACCATCTGAATCGGACCGTGGGAAACCCCTAACTTCTCCGGTGAGCAGCTCCGTATTGGGTGTCAGGTTGGCTAGCTCTGATTCGACTCTGGAAACTTCTTCCCCGGAGGTGTGCGTCTTGAGAATTAGGTCATAAAGATGGGAGTCCTTCTTCATTGGAAAAATATCTTTGCGGGTGCTCTCGAGTGTCGCAATTACTATATGTTTGATTTTGACTTTTCGATCCTTTACAGCTTGTGCAATTGGGCCAAGAATATCCTTCTCAAGGTTACTGATCTTTAGGGGGTCCTTGATTGGATTGTACTTAGGGATCTTAGGCCTTCTATGGTGAGGTCCACGATGCGGCGGACCGTCTTTTGGTGGGGGCGGATGTGGTCTCCTGTGATGCTCCGGGCGGAATGGACGATCGTACCAACGATCAAACCCGAGGACTGCCTTTTCAGGAAGCCATGAAGGGCGGGATGAGAGCTTGTCTGATTCCTCGTGGCTTGAGCTATTTACAGTAGGCATCCATCCAATAAATTTGTCGTTCGGTCGCTCCCAATACTTCACATCCAAGAGATCCGGTAATGGGAATGGAGGGAACTCTCGGTGCCCGGCTCCACACAGTTCTTCAGAATAGGGCTTAAATATATCCCAGAGGGTGTAAGGTATCGAGGAGGACATGTGCGCGTATGGAGGATTCCTAGGTCGGACTGTCAAGAGGATGAGGACAGTGATGAGTGGCCCTAAGAATGCAGCCCGAGCAAACCATTTCGATAACCAGCTGGGCTTCTGATCGCTATTAAGGAATGGCTCATCCTCGAACGATGACCTATTAGGCGATGGGCAGTAGTCCAAAACGGATTCCTCGTCCTCGTCCTCGTGGTCTCTGTCTTGCCACTCTTTGGCAACATTTAATTCCCGTGAAAGAAGTTTCTCCTTCCACTTTTGACTTGCGAACGTCTCTACCATCTTGTAAAACGTAAAGTGAACTCCATTGTCTAGACATGAAGTCAGAAAAGGTGCATTGCAAGTGCGCTGCTTTGTCGGCCATAGAGACGGGTGGGGAAACGTACAAAGTGGTTGAGAGATCAAACGAGCAATTACAGCAAGAAGAACAGATACGAAAAAAGCAGGCAAAAGTCCAGATAGAAGAACCTTCAGCCCCTCTAAGTCATGTGCAAATTTATTTGCTGAACCCCATTTTATCTCACTTCCAGTCTCTAGATAGAATGCAATTTGCACAGATGAGGCTGATAGTAACCCGACACTGATATGGCACAGTCAGTGATTGACTCCTCGGCCAGATACAAGGGATGTTCCAGGGGTATTACCAGAAGAGACCTCGTAGCAACGCCAAAAGTGTCCATCCTTTCCCATGGCCGTTGAGATGGGCCAAACTCCAAAACAAAGCAGCACTGACAAAATCCACAGCTAAAAAAGTGGGAAGGTAGAGAACAAATAACAAAGGCGGCAGAGACCGAATGTGACTGTAGAGATGCAAAATTTTAGGAGCAAGAACAGATGTCATAAAAAGGGCATATTGAAAATGAATCCTCTCACAGCGGTGCCATGGAAGGCTACGCCGCATCTGATCCACCTGCATTGCGAGTTATGAAAGGAACAAAAGAGCAAAACCAGAAGAGGAAGGGTTCAGGAATGAAAGACATCGAAGAGTAAATACATCTAGTAAGAAGTTTGAAAGAATGTTCACTGCCCAGAGATTCGAGAAGACAGTACGTCAAGCTTTGTCAAATTAATGCTGCCAGCCCTGCCAAGTAGTGTGTTGTGTGGCTCAGCAGTACAACTTCAGGGGATGAATCCTCTCCACAGGGCGCTGCAGTCAGCGGTCGCAGTACTTCTTACCGGACTCTGCAACAGCCATGCGGCAATTAAACTTACTAGGTATGGGATCTGATAATACGGTCAGAAACTTCCAATCATTTCGGTTACCATCGAATAAGCCACCTGTATGGCGCCGTCAGCAGGTTTCAAAATTCCAACCTAGGAGATGGCTGTACATTTGCACCACCGTATTACCCAAAAGATCTTCAGATCTGCATGGCGCCGGATACTCTCCTAATTTTAGGCACACATTTGGCCTGTCGCAGCCTCGCCTTACACCCGACCTGTTGAGGAGGCTTACTCATTACGAGAGAGCCAATATCAATCAAGAGTTTTTTCGTTCATTGTTCTCCACTTGGTGCCGGCCACATTTCGCCTGCACTCTCCGAATTAGGAAAATATCACGCGCGCAGAGCTGCTGCTCATAGGATAAGAGTGCAGATGATAGGCCTTGGTAGGCTTGATGAGCTTGACAATAAAAGGGCGGCTCCATAAAGTGGAATAAACCGAGAGGGTAGTTGAGCCTCCTGAGAAGGCCAATGTTATTTTGAGGAGCTGAGGGTGACATGGCGTTTTGTTCAGGCCAGATGTTGTGCACGGATTCACAGCCGCAGGATCCGGGCCAATCATTTCCATGGCGGTTCAGCCTCCGTCAACCCCTGAAATTTCTCTCGAACATTTCCAGCCTCCTTCATGTCTCTACATCCTCCCCCGAAATCTAGCTGCCAGTAGCACCGATGCTCATAGAATGCAGCATACGGTTCTTTACTATTAGACGGTTGCGAAGGTCCCGGAATGCTTACCGACGGCATCTGGAGTACGACGGAAAAGCCCCAACGACTGGAGCCAATTCTATGAACCTCGCCATTCATTGCGTTCGGAAAGCAGACCGAGCTCTAAATGGTTCCCGTACCTTCTTGGCGTTGGAAGCTGAAAAAATACCAGTGGAGCAATTTGAGGGTTGAGAAAAAGAAATGCAGGCGGCAGGAGCAGCCTGAGAAACACCTGAAGCCACCAAAACTTTCAGCCGAACCTTTGAAAACACTTCCACTTAGAGCCGCAGACTCGCAGCCTACAGTCGTACAAGAGAGTGAGCACGGCAAGACAGACTGCTGTATATCTAATAAGGGGTCAGTGGGCGGCGGTTAACCGGTCATTGGTACTTCATCAGTCCCCGACGTCGCTCTCGCCAGCGTTCCTTCCGCCCTCTGAGAAATCCGCTGTTGGCAACCAATATACAACCTGGTACCTTCTTTTTAACACCGATTTCAAAGACCGTCTTGTATCATGTATTCGTTCCTTCCATATCGAGTAAAAGTCTTTCCGATTGCGTGTTCATCTAGGACTTCGTACCCTTCCAGCGCTTGCCCGGACGTGGCTTATCGACCATTCTGGATTGTCAGGAATATTGAAACCACGCGGAGTTGGAGGGCAATATCACGGAGTGCGACTGTCTTTTCTTTACGTGAAGTGGCTGTTGAGTGAAGCTAACTCCGATTGCCACATCGAAATATCGAAGGCTCTCATTCCCCTCCTTCTTTTTGCAAGCTTACATTTCGTTTCTTGGCGTCTTCATCTTTTCTCTTTATTCTGTGACGCATCAAGTGATACATCAAATTTCAGATCATAATCAAATTTCACTTGATCTTTACTCCTCGAAACACCTCCAAGGATTTACTTAAAAGGCGAGGTCGACACCATCGAGGTAGGATTATTTTCAATAGTACACACATTAATTAGGTAGAAACACACCGTTGAAGGACGGGAAGTGATGTTGCGTCGAAATGCTTTAAACCCAACCGACTCTGCGCCTTGCCTAATTGTCCATGCACCCTCTAACGAGAATTACCTAGATTTCCATCAAGACTCCGAATATTTGGGTTGCCGGGGAACATTTTCAACTATAGCCTTTTGTTGGTACTATTCTGTTCTTCATCTTGTAGTGTGGAGGCTTAAATTTCGTCATCAATCTTTCCACACTAGATTCATCGGCGATAAGCACTGAGGATATAATTTCCATCGGAGATGGAAATGGGTGACCAAGCACAGAGATCCTCACAGAGTTAGCTGGCCCACAAGGCTGTACCTCTTAAAACTAAGCGCTTTAGCTAATTATTCTAGGGATAGTGGGACTTTTTCCTGATCTACATGCAACCTTTAGCTTGGGCGCATGCGCCTACAGATCACCACTACTTCCATTGAAGTACGTACATGAGCTTTATAAAAACGCCCGAAAAGCACACGAATTGATTACGCCCATACTCTATACTCTGTTATCATCCTAGATCTCCACACCATGGCCCCCTTCGGCGAGACAACAAGTGGAGCAGAAATAGTCGCTGCATTTCCTGAGCAAATCGAAGGCAAAACTTGTCAGCCCCCACCCCCCGGAAAGAGCGCGAGGAGTATTCTTAATAACATCGTCTACAGTTGTTATCACTGGGCCATCAGCGAACAGTCTTGGTGCTCAAACAGCCAAGTTTCTTGCGGTCGCAAGGCCAGCTCAGTTGCTTCTTCTTGGACGGACAGAATCGAAGATTTCTCCCGTGATTAATGTGATGAAAGAAGTCAGTCCTGACATCGCTATCCACTTTGTACAGATCGATCTCTCGAATTTCAACTCCATTCGAAAAGCGGCAGCCGAAGTTAACGGCTTGGTCACCAAAATTGATGTCCTAATCAACAACGCTGGAATTATGGCTCTGAAGGAGTACACTTCTACGAGCGAAGGGCTTGAGGCTCAATTTGGCGCCAACCATATTGGCCATTTTCTACTCACCAATCTGCTCGCGCCAAAGCTGTTCGCCGCCAGCGACGGTCGCGTTGTAAATGTTTCCAGTGATGGTTTTGCCCTCGGCGGCGTGCAATTCGATAACTATAATTTCGACAACGGCAAGACCTACGATAAATGGAAAGCATATGGGCAATCTAAGACAGCCAATCAGCTTTTCACTATCTCGCTGGCCTCAAAGTTGGGCTCAAAGGGTGTTTTAGCTTACTCCGTGCATCCTGGCAAGATCCAGACGAATCTTGGCACCAACGTGGATCCCAGTGAATGGCCTAAAGTCAAAGCGATGTTTGAAGCCGCAGGTATGTTTTTGATGTAGGCATATCACTGTATTCCACTCACATTTTGTAGGGTTTGGTGCAAATTTCGCGGAGCCCTACAAGAATATCGAGCAGGGTACCTCAACCGCTCTTCGAGCTGCTTTAGATCCATTGTTGAAGAGTAAGTGAAAATCGGCAGCTGTTATTGACCGACTAACATAATGGTAGACTCTACGGGGGCATTCCTTAAAGACTGTAATGTATGGGAGGGGGGACCTGACTACACACGAAATCCACAACTTGCTGAACGATTGTGGGGGCTTAGCGAGAAGATTGTAGGGGAGCAGTTCTCTTATTAGGCGATTTCTCTGAACAGATAAGCATTTTCTAATCCATGTTGTTCTTGAAGTCATGAAAATCTCCAATACATGTTTCTTAAACCTAATTATAGAAATCCGAAAGGGTGATGATCATAACGTGGAGCGGAGGGGTTAGATTGCCGTGGCGGGGTAATTCTGCCTCGCTTGGAGTCTCACCCAAACTCAACTTCGCATTCCTGCACCCACGAGGCGCCGGACATGATGTTCGTTTTAATCACTGCTAAATTAACACTGCAGGGAGACCATGTACGGGAGTAGTGCGAGAATGCAGACAGTGTTTGATCCTACTGGAAGTTAGTCGAACGTTCGGAGCAGGCAAGTCAGCTCCTAGTGGACAGAAAAACGCAACACCAATTATTGCGGACTTTGGATGTCCCACTCGGTGTGGCACATTCAAAATTAGTGCCGCTTCTTCTATCCACCGCGGGTCATGTCACAGCAATGCGACCTCCTGCAGCAGTCCCCAACACCAATATCGCCCTTGGATCCTCCGAAATCGTCAGCTTTCCAACCTAGATTTTGCGGCAACTTCCATGGGTCAATCCGTTGGGGCCTGTGGGTGAGCCTTGCTCTAGGTGCCAGATAATTCAATTGGCTTTGACGGGCATCCCAATAAGGTCAAGAGCTGTAGTGTCTGCTTGGGAGATGGTGATGGGTCAGAGTTTTCACTGCAAGGTAGAGTGAGACGTGTCGCTTGTTTGGAGATGGCCCTTTCCGAACCAGGAAGGCACAGCTACTTTCACTGGAAACTGTTGGGCCCTATAACTTTTCAAAGAGAACTTAGTCTGTATTGTTTTGCTTTTTGATGCAATTTGGAATCTATTTTGCTGTTGTAGACACTTATGGGCGAACCCCTTTCTCATTCATTTCTGTTCAACTTAGTAGTCCTGGTCAAGCCCCTCTTCATTGGCTTTGATCTGAAGAGCCAACGGCTTCGAGAAAGATCGTGACCAGAGGAAACTCCCTGTCATATATCAGAATCCAGGGACTGCGCTAGGCCGCCAACACTGAAAATTCCTCTACATCAGCATCGGAATACTGAATGTCTTTAGGCCTGAAAACTCACCGCGATTCTTTCTTTTTCGTCATCCAATTCCCCACTTTCCCGACCTTCGCAATAAAATCAGTACCCATGATCTTTTCAGCCATATCGGCGCAAGGCTTGAACCCAGTAGCTACCACCACCACGTCGGCTTCAATTCTTGTACCATCTCCGAGGATGACGACCTTCTCATCTAAGCGTTTGACCCCTTCTTGACATCTTTTGATCTTGATTTTGCCATCCACAATCATCTGGCCGGCGCCTTGATCGATATAAAAATGGCCTGCTTTCAGAAGTTGATGATGCAGAAGACCTATACCGTCTTCTCCTCTCTTGACGGCCAGCCCAGCATTCTCTAATCCCGAAAGGAGCTCGGCGTCGAATTTTGCCATTGCTTGCGTGGCCCCGACGATCAATTTCAGTGCGATCGGGAGTGGGAAACTGTTGCCAACCAAATCTGCATCCTTAGTAGGCATCATTTGCCAGCCCGCCAATACGAACCTGTCTTGTGCTGCAAGGCTTAGAACAAACATAGGACTTCTCTGGATTATCGTCACCTCTTTGACACCACAATTGACAAAGTCTTGTGCGATATCGAAAGCACTAGTGCCAGCCCCAATTATAGCAACCTTCTTCTCGCTCAGATTCGGAATTTGACGGGCGGATCTGTGATCAATAGAGTGATATATTTCACCTGCAAAATCGCTTTCATTCTCAAAATCAGGACGAAGAGGCTCACTACTGAAAAGTCCTGTGGCGAGAACGACGTGCCGAACAGTTACCACTCGCTCATTTCCACCTGGTGATTTGAGTACTGCAGTGTACTTCTGAGATGATTCGTCATAGTCGACTTTGCTCACGTTGACACCAAGTTCAATTTTGAGATACATAGCCTTTTCATAATGTTCCATCCAGTTGATAATATCTTTTTTGTCCAAGAAGTCTTGGTAATCGCATGGGAAATCTAAGTACGGGAAATGGTCGGTATAACGAGGGGTATGTGACTTGATAGACTGACGTACATTCAGCATTTGGAACGATGATCGAGGGGTATCCTTACATTGTATCTTCTCTCCATGAACCACCTATTGGGGCGATTTATCCACGACCAATGTCGCGACATTCAACGCCTTTAATCGAGCAGCCAGAGCTAGTCCATATTGACCTGGCTAAGTGTCAGCAACAGGTGTTGTCACCTCACCCTTATTATGCCAAACCATACCTGCTCCGACTATCAAGACTTGAGCACTGTTGCCTCTCTCGCATTGCGAGCTCTCTTGACGTGCTTCTTCCGGGAACTCCTTGAGATCGTCCATGTTGGTATGCACAATCCAAGCTTTCCATTGCCCTGGACTGGTGTTGGCCAAACGAACAATTCCGCGACCGCTGCCGGCTTTGTTTTCGAAGGTGAATCCAGATTCAATCCACTACAGAAACCAGAAATTAGTAGCTGAAAAATTGAATGTGGGTTCAAAAGTCGGCAAGGTTAGCATGGGAAGATATCTGGGCATAGGGGAGTAATATTCTGGAGCCAGCAAACAGGACTTTAAAGCTTTACTTACGATGAGTCCGCCTAGATCGGATAATCTTGCTTGCAGTGCTCCTTCATTAATGACATTAAACTGGCCGAAGCCGCTTTTTGGCGTCTCCGACTGGAGATATTGACCAACTTGTTGCATGCCCTTCTTCGTGGTGATATTCCAAGACAAGCCGAGGATATCCCTCCACCACTACAACAGTTAGCACTATGTTTTATGAGAAGTTCAAAGAAAGAGATAAAGTGAGACACAGCTCGAGAAGCCCGGTACTGCAAATCAAGGAAGCGCGATCCAGAGACAAAGGAGGGGGGGTACCTACGCAGTCGTTGAAGAAAAGGTCAGAGACATCCGCGTTGTCGGAGATCTTCTTCTGCAAATTCAAAAGCCAGGCTTTGGCGATGCCCTGAGCATTTATCAACTCTCGATCAACACTATCATGAAGTACGAGAATAGGAAGAGGGGCAGCTGCTGTTTCCATTTTTGAAGTTTGTTGCGTCAAGTTTGCGGAAAGGAGTTGATGAGAAGTGAAGTAATACAGAGCAGAATAGCAAGTCAAGTACTATGACATCGCAATTCGCACCCCTGGCCTTACCTTCTGATTCACTTTGACTCATTGTAAGATATTTCAACCGTCCCGGATAGAAATTTGTGCTAAGTATTGGCTAGTACGACAATTGGTTATAAAGATTTTCTTTTTTGTCGCCGATCAGTCCTATCATCTCAGTAGGAGCGTCTATCTCTAAGCTCGCCAGGTTTCTGGGATAGTTGAGTCTGATCCCGGTGGGCATAGGACATGGTCATTGGCTCCCGTACGGTAAGCGACGTCCAAGCGACGGAGTCTTTCACTAATCCGTCATTGAGAGCTAGCCAAGCACGAAGGTAAGAGTGGAGCCTCAAGCACGATAGGGGCACTGAAGTGTGGATTGTGGGGTGTTCAAGATGGGTGGAGTGAGAGCGACGTGGGGCAAATTTAACTCAAGGGTCATAGTAGCTACAGTATGGCTATTGTCTCTGGAATAGGCACAAGGTATTTGTATCTCATGATGCAAGGCCGAAGAGCGAGCTTTGGTCATCTACCCACTAGTCTCCGCTCACTTCTAAATATCTCTCACCGAAAGCAACAGCAGTCACACTGTCCCACACCCCCTCTCGCCTCGGCACGACATCTTTAAGAATCCCAAGTGCCTCTTTGCGTGTGCTCATGTCGAAACAGGCTGCTATAACGCAAGCAAGACCAGGTATGATCCCGCAGTCCCAGACGAAGGACTTCATGAACGCTGGATCATTGGCCACAAATCTACTCAGATCTACCAATTCTCGGGATCTTGAGCTCAAAAGGTCGATTGACTCCGAATTCATTGGACAAACCCGTTCGATGACAACTTCTGACGAGATTGCGCGAACTCGTAGTGTTGCCGCCGCTACAGAATGTATCCCATTTGGGTTGTCAGATCCGGATAATAATCGATCAAATGCACTATGCCATTGGTGCAGCTGAGAAGACAGAGTTGTGTACATATTTCTGGCTGTCTCATCCATAGTTACTGGGGACCCCGAGCTCGCAAATGTCGCTGAGGCCAGATCTCTTGCGAGAGTCGGGCAAACGAGAAACTGAATACTCTCTAGGTAATTTCGCGCTTCAGAGATGTCAATGAAACTTTCCGGGATCTCGAACTGCGTGTCTAGGTAGTGTAAGCCTAATCTACTACTGGAAGGTTTAGCGTCGCAAATATCATCTCGAGCTGAGAACCCGCCATCGAGACGGTAGAATGCTGCCACAAGATCGTCATCCAAGTCCGAAATTGGAGATAGATTCTTTGTATGTTCATATCTACGAGCATGACGTAGAAGTTGTGTCTTCATCAACCGCATTGCGCTTTCCAGGTGCTTAAGTGCCTGAGAAACATCCCCGTACAGGTTCTCGAAGCAATATATTAAGAGTGATGCAATCAGCGCTACTCTGATTGAGTCCTGATATCTGCTGGAGGCGATTCTCGTTTCGACGGATTTTAAAGCACGCCCATATGTCTGGAAGGCGTATTTCTGGTGGAGCGTCGCTTGTTCTTGGGTAATATTCGAAGCGTTTGGATTCGTAGTCTTGTATAAAGCACCAAGCGAAGCTCCGAGCCGACATAACGATGGCTCATTCCCTTTTCATCAAAAAGTTTGAGTTAGCCTTACTTCTTTGAGAGCAGCCGGGAGTAGATCTGGAGTAAGTGATATCATCTGGGTTGTGAACGCGGGGTGTTTTGTAGGAGTGGGGCTCAACTCCCACATGCAACAGAAGAAGCACACTACTGTAACAGCAAGGGGTATACTTACAGCAAGTTGGAATAATCACCCGATTAAATAAGCTTTGATCAAAATGGCCTGCCATTCCAATCTTGGCTTCCTCTTGGAAATACAGGAAGTACGAGTATTCTTGATTGTCCCGAAAAACAGTGTTGAAAGGGAAGGTGTCCAATATTGGCAATACCGACTCTTGATGGCGAGTTGCTTGAGGGGCAATGAATCTGAGCTGTCTGGGGCCCGGCGAAACACTGCGTCGACCTTGGAACTGAATTTCGTAGCCATCACAGTCTACCCCAAACTTTTCGCATCTCGCACAAAAGGGCCGTCCCTCGTCGCATTTAACCCTGCGTATCCTGTACCCGCAGTTGTCAGCAAAGGTACCAGGGGTAAAGGTGGTCTTGGAATGGAGCTGACATGGAATACAAAGAAGACTTACTTGCAAGTCCTGCAGCCAGTTCTGGTTTTCTGCTTCTTAGTTTTAGCCCTTTTTTCTGGTTCAGACATTTTTGGATGAGAGTGGAAGTCCAGGACGCCTTTCGGACATATAATAGCATTGGGAGCATCCTACCGGACCGCCTATATTTTGGGGGAGGGCCAGCCAAGTATCTGTGCCACCCTTGATTTCCTCACCAAAAGCCCTCGAGAACACTCGCAGGGCGCTGCGCGAGTTTCAGCATACAGTAAACATGGATACTAAATATAGAACTAATATTTGCGCTTGGAATAAACAAGAGACGCTCTACCGATGTGCAAGAAAATATCTTATAGAAGTTCGACTTTCTACAGTATTCTGGGACCTTCAGCATAATGGTTCTCTATGAATTCAGATGCAAGTTCCGGTGGTTGAACATTTTACGTACTATAGTGGGTTGAGGGAGCTAGCGCTAGAAATCTCATGATTTCATATCGCTAAGGGCTCGGGGTCCTTGGCAGAGGCCCCAGAAACTGGGCCGAAGCCCCAGTGCCTGCCCAATGTTATGCAAAACGTCCCTGTAATTCAGAGGCTCCATGGCCAATTCGAGCAAATTTTCCCGAGGCCGCGCCAGCTTTAGAGGCGTGATAGGTTACGAACCGGGGGCGATTGGCGATTTCAGAGGTGAGGTTATCTGGACAACAGTATTCTACATGCTAGAGACAACCTGCTGCAATATTTTGACTCTGTTATTTCTCCCCATAATTTTGGGCGTTGATTTCACATGTGGACTAATGCATATTTTTTGCAGACCCCAGTCCATGGCCGGAAGCAGCCTAGTTTCTTGGTGACTAATAAAGGAAGGATATAACCTTATCCGACAGCGCCATCCCTGAAAATCCTTCCGTCTAAAAATACTTTGGTCTGGGGAAGCTTTACACCACAGAAACATGTCCTCTATAACGGGCCTTGGTATCAGGAACAAAGTAGGCATAGGAAAGTCGAATGGGTCAGCACCAGCGAAGCCCAAAAAGGAAGGCAGTTCCATAACCGGCCTTGGATTAAGAAATAAGGTGAGCCCACCGGAAAGGCCGCCGTGTTCCTATACTTACCTTTACAGGCCACCGCTCTTACGGGGAGTAAAGGAGGCTCATCCCAAGCTGGGGGAGAACATGTCTCTGCGCCGATGTCGTCGCTGAGAGACCCAGCATCTTTCGCGCCCCCTCCGAGGAGAGTCGATTCAGGCGGGGTAACGGCGGGGACTTCTTTTCAAGAGGAGTCTCGAACGGGTCCTTTAACTCCTGCTGAGTATAGAGCTAAAGAGGAGGCAAAACTCAAATTAGAGAAGGAACATCAAAGGCTTGAAAAGGAGGAAAGATTGCGATTGAAAGCGGAGCAGCGCGGGGAGCAAGTAGCGTCTGGGCCGGGTTTGCCTTACCGAGCGAATACCACTGGACTGTCCACGGACCAATTCGTGCCACCCATCGCAAGACGTACTGCTCCAGATGGTACCATAGTGACAAGACCTACGGGCTCATCAACTCCAAAACCCAAGCCGTCACTTCCACCTCGGCTTCCGGACAGGCAGAACAGTACACTCCAGATTGGCGCTCCTCCTCAACCGCCAAGATTGCCAGCGAGGTCGTCTACTGGATCGTCATCTGGTTCTGTATCAGACAACAAGACCCAACTCAATGAATTACAATCCGTTTTTGCAGCTCGGTCGAGGGCGACGTTTCCTGCATCGTCATCCGCGCCCGCTCAAGATGTGGCTTGGACTAAGCAGAAGCAGAGGAACGATGCAGCGTCATACACCAGTTCTCCGACGAGAGAAGATGAAGACTCTGGAGGTCCAATTAATATGAGCGATAACACTGCGCAGCCAAAGAAGAAAGCTCCCCCACCTGTCCCCAAGAAGAGAGCAGAGGGTTTCACAGGCGCTAGTACTATCGGCAATAATGGACCTCCTCCAATTCCTCTGTCCACTAAACCGAAACCTAAATGAATTTATATCTAGCGGAAGGAAGGGATTTTAGTTTTGGATTGGGCCTCAATTTATATTTTTAGTTTTCACGTTTCGTCGCATTGCTTCGCGATGGAGATTGGTGACGCGGTCAGACTGGGGATGCAGGCGTCGCTATGCTATCCACGCCTGACCACACTGCCGACCAATTCCTCTACCTTTCTTCTCCCCATCATAATACATGATTATATTCTGACCGGTTTGAGGCAGCAAGAGGGGAATGTCTCACTCGACAACGCAAGCTTGCGACAACGAGGAACAATAACTTTCTAGCAAGGGAGACTGTTCTGGCCCCCTGCTGTTGTTCAAGGCCATCGTATCAGGTACAGGTCATGGCTTGGATTTTGCTAAAGATGCTACTTGGGCAAATGAGATCTTGGGTCTACTTCAGCAGATTTGGGCGGAAACTGTGACGGCAGTGGCTTCCGGCAAGCCTGTCCGCTTCGGCTATGATGGACGGGTGCGATAGGTATAACGAACAGGCAGATGCATGTAACCAACGAAAAAGCGCCATAAATACCCTCCTCTGACCTTGTCTGGGCCTGAGATGGGGAAGCCGAGTTGACCAAGGGGCACCTGTCTTATTCAGTCAATCAAGCACTAAATCTCAGTCACATGAGCACGATACTTCACGAATTTCCACCGAATCTTGGAGGGTCGTTGTCGAAAGCTACTGGACTATACCCTTCGGCAATCTTACATACCGCTCGTCGTTTTCCTGTGCTTGTTGTTAATTTTATCTGTACTTTGATATGAACAAAACCGATGAAGTAATTTGGAACCCGTAACTTTAAGTTGGGGCTGAGTGGCTCTCGTTAAAAGACCGTAAAGATCAACGCATATCATAAAACGTTGTACAGTGCGGCGCATCTCATGTTGATCTACTGTCTCACTCATTGTCAACCTGAATGATCGAGTAAGGACAGTTACAGTAGGGCGCAAAAAGTCTGCAGCCTCAACCCTGCTTACGCTAACAGTCTTACCCAATATAGATTTTTTATTGTCTCCGCTTTTTAAAATAGCTTTTACCAAAGACAACTTCGTTTTGAGGGTATTACAATGCCGCGACGTGAGCTCTCCCCAAGTACGCGGGGACGCATTCTTGAGCTTAGTTCTATTTATTGGATTCCTCGACGCATCCATAAAAAGCATCCAGATATTCCTGTGACTACAATACGCTCTGTTATTCAACGACAGAGGCGCTCTCTCCAAGACGATACCATTTCCAACCCACGATCTGGCAGACCACGAGCTCTTACAGAAGAACAATGCGACCATGTTTACGATATAGTTAGCCGTACGAATCCTCATATTAAAATGCGCGATCTCCTACGAGAAGTCTAAGACTCATGCAAAAAGCGATTTATGCAGGACCTTTTACGTGAAATGGATGAGAGGAAACGGATTCAAAAGAAACGGTCATTCAGAACACCAGCATAGGCACAATCACGACTCGAATGGTCATTAGACATCAGGCATATCCAATCAATGATTAAATGAAAGTTTCTTGGTCTGACGAGTGCACAGTTGAGAGGGGAGTTGGAATAAAGCTAGTTTAGACATTTACACGTCCACGGGATCAATATCGCGACAAAGACATACAAATGGTTCGACCTTCGGGAAGTGGAGTAAAGAACATGCTTTGGGCAGCATTTGGACATAATAGATGGACAGGATTAGTGCCTCTCGATGGAGATCCGGATGCACCACGAGGAGGTGTGACTTCCAAGGTTATTGTTGAATTATATCGAGCTTTTTTGCCTGAAATCATGGTGCAAGGCGGGGAATTTATGCAAGAGGGAGCCCATCGTGGCCATATCGTACGAGATATGTTACGAGAGATTCGTAAGCTTTGTTCTGTTTTCTCATGGATCTCAATACTTTATGATTGAATGGTCAGGCCCTCATCTCTGTTGCGCGCTAGGGCTATTCATGGCTAGCTGCGTCGCCGGGGTTTCAATGCTCCTCCGGTCTATTCCGAATTCAAGCGCTAGTCTCGTATAGGAAACCGAGCACAGCAGCCGGGCACAGCCGAGACGGCTTGCTCAGCATCTGGTTCTATCTTTACACCATCTCCAGATACAACTCTTAGGGTTGTTGATGTATAAATTTCGATCACCTCGCTTTCCTCTTCTGATTAACCATGGACATAGACACAAAACCCGGATTTCAAGTCCTCTCATCCATTAACTCCGATCTGAAAATCCGTGACTACAAAAAACAAAGACCCCACAGGAAATCCAGAGCTGGCTGTCTTCCCTGCAAAGAAAAAAAGGTTAAGGTCTGTACTTTCTCTCTGCTTTTCTCTTCTTGTCTGTTGAAACTTATGTCATGTTAGTGTGACGAGAACAAGCCAATGTGCGTACGATGTCGACGAAACAGGAGAAGTTGTGCATATGACAGGCCTTATGAGGGCGCGCATGAATATAACATTATGGGGGGCGTTGCGATTACAAAGCTCTCTACAGTCAGCTCAATCACTGCTCTATACCCCAGTCCTGGTGGTCCGAAAAATGGAACCCCTGGAGTTCAACTCCTGCATCATTTCTGTACAAACTGGGATGCCATATTCCGCATGCCGGGCCGTGACGAGCTAGTCTCGCTCTCACAGTCAAACTCTCTTATCCGCAACACATTACTTGCCATTACTGCGTGCCACTTGCGGCATATGTCTCCCAGGATATTGCAGCATCGTATCGCAGAACATTTCTACCAATCCCTTACCATCCAAGACTTCCAAATGGCCCTTGAAACACCTAGCAAATCACTGGGGCAGCAAGGAGTGAATGCACTGCTACTGGCTGCGATGTTGCTAAATATGATCGCTTTTACACTTCCACACCAAGGCAATGGCGTCGAAGATGATCCAAAATCATCCTGGGTCTTCAGCTTCGGAGAAGACGGATTAGGATGGCTAGCCCTGCAGGCGGGTCTCAGACCTCTCTTGATCTCACTGTCAGCGTATTTGGAGAAGACGGTAGCCTTTCTAGATCCCATCATGTTTGGCCACGAAATCGCCGGCTGGAGAGAAATCCGAAAATTTCAAAGCCTGGGTAATGTCCCTGCGAGTTGGATCAGAGCTTTCAAATTGAAGAATGACAGCTTCAGTTGTGAAACCAATAATGCCGACCAGATTGATATTTTTGGGCCAGCCACGATCGCGCTTGCTTATCTACGGAGCATTCATCCGCCACAATCGACGATACTCCTCAATTGGGTGTTTCTCACGAAGATACATGGAGATTTGAAATGCCTTCTCTACAACAGGGATGAAAGGGCATTGTGGCTGCTTGGGTACTGGCTGGGGTTAATGTGTCAATACGAGGGAATCTGGTGGTGTGAACGGCGTGTGAGGAGGGATTACGAGGCGGTGTGCATGCGGCTTCATGAGCTGCGCCTCGGCGAACGTGCCGGCGTTGATGGGCTTTATTGGAAGGACATGATGCAAGAGTTGGAACATGCGCCTGTACTTAGGCGAAGAGAAAGCTAGCCGTTTGCGGGAAAAGAAATAACATCTTTATTTGATCCCATTTTATTTCACAAGCTTCATGTCTTTCCCTTTGGACGTCTTGTTATATGAATTACAGAATCTCGGAAGTTAGATGATCTCATCGCTTGAGTTATTCACAACCTTTTTATCCCTCATTTCTCATCTCCGAGTCTACTCTCCGTATATCTCTCAAGCAGCATAAGAGGCTACAGTTCGTTCACTAAACTCAGTATACATAGTGAGATTACGAGATCGCCCAACTCAGTAATTATATGATTTAATGTAGGAGGCGTTGATATGATCTCACGCTCTAGAGGCTATAACAAGAATGCTGAGCTGTTTTACCAAGTTTGGATACCGGTAGCGCCGACCACCTTTCCGACTTCCGAGTCCCGTTCCCCTTCAATAACACCTTTAACAAAATTGCCACCCTCTGAAGGATCTCGCGCTCCCATCTAATATTTATTGGTCAGAAAGTAAATTCTTCGACGGGCTATCTTCTTTGCTTACCTTTTTCATCTGTTCAATCCCAACGTTCCCCAAGTTAGTTGCAAGAAATCCCGGGGATATGGCCCAGACCTTTACTCCATCATTGAGTAGAATCCGGTGCCACTGTCTCATCATCATGTTGAGTCCAGTCTTCGCGCTCCGATATGACTCGAGAGGATTGATCTCTTTTGGCTTTGGCCAACCTGGTGCTGGCGAGGCGTTGATACGCTGTAGCGCTGGGTGATCAAATCTCTCGGTAAAGGCTAACGAAGAAGTCCCGCTTGTGATGAAGATCAGTCGTGACTGTCTTGACTTGAGCAGCAGTGGAATTGCTTCACTCGTGAGTACTTGAGTGCCGGCGACGTTAGTATCCCACGACTTGTTCCACGCCTCCCGAATGCTCAGCTGGCTATCTCTGAGAGCTCCGTCAAAGCTCGCGCCGCCATTGTTGACCAAGACATCTAGCCGGCCGAATTTTGATTCAATGTTCTCGACCGCTTTCTTGATGGACTCATCCGAGGCAAGGTCCAATTGGACTACGCTGAGGCTGCTAGAAGAAGATGGGATTTCTTGTTGCACAGCTGCAACGGCGGCTTCCCCATTGCTAACAAGCCGACTACCAGCGATGATATCGTATGATTGCGTACTTTTATACAAAGCCTTGACTATTTCAAGGCCAAGACCCGTGTTAGCCCCCGTGATGAAGACGACCTTCTTGTCTTGTGACATTGTTGCTGGCTAGTGAGAATTGTTTGAGATGAAAGGGAAAGAAGGAGAAGTTTGAGTCTGCCATCGGAGCATTGGTTGGTATTTATAAGGCCCGCAGTATACTCTCCCATCAACTCGCTTTAGAGAACATAGGAGCAGGGTTGGCGTGGGAATTGTGCTTATTAGTTTGGCTGTCTCGGTTTCCTCTTTTGATTAGCGCGGTATATCTGCTGGTCAAAGTACCGGGTGAGATTATGAATTCACGTGCAGAGCCTGGAGAGCAGGGAAGATCAGTCTAACGCACGCTTTAAGCCTTTATAGGCTTAGTGGATAGATAGGATTGCGGGACCAAAAGAACTTTACTGAATTTCCAGTATCAAAACAATACATTTTATCGAGATTACTGTTACCACGACGCCGCTGATCAGGGTCCTTGCTTGCTTGATTGGAGGAGGTATCAGCTCATGTGGCGACGTCGTATGATAGAGCACGCCCCGGCCGCCGTAATCGTGGCGTAGGGGGGAACGCCCTATAACGAAGTCTGCTCAGGATAATGCCTCTTCGTCGGCGCGCCGTAGAATGACTATGTCTTCTCTGTGAGTACCGCTGGCGGTACTAATTATTGCGATTCTTATGACAATGTGAAGAATGGGGCTTGTGATGACTTGCTGGTGCGCGGGGTTGATCAGGCGGGGTACTCGGGGTTGCCTGATGGGGATGAAACGAATGGGTTTGTGTGCTATGGGTAGGAATATCTGCTCATAGTTTTTGACTGAGGCAGGATTTAGGTGATGAGGGGAAGGTTAGGAACAGAGAATGCGAGAGTGGGAAGTGAAGCGAATATTACTGGTAGAATTCAACATTTCTACGCTGAGCGAAGATGATGAAAATCCCGCATGAGATGGAATATGAAAACTCGTCTTTTTGCTCTTCCAAACATCCAGCCCGCATCGCTGGTCCATCCAGCTAGTGTCCGTCGATGGATCAGTTATTATACCACCACTCACACAAACTCCCCGGTCTCCCCAAATTCTCCAAGTTCCAAACAAGATCATTCGTATGCCCACACACAGTAATGGAGGACGCTCGTCCAAATGGTTCCTTGATATTTCTGTTCCCATCGAAATACGTCTGCGTATACTTCGAGCTAGAAGAGTACCAAGCCTTATCATTCAAAACAGCAGACATCCACGCTGGCACCACAGCAACGCCTTTACTAATCGCCTTCGCGAATGGCGTCGTGACACCGTCATTGATGTACATCTCAGTTCTATACCCCATCACGGCATGCAATCCATTGAAGATACTCCACCAGTAATCGAAAGAGTGATAGGGCTGGCCAGGGTAATCCGTCTCACTCGGAATCACCTCGCAAGAATGAATAACCCAGTAGGCCAGATGTCCCCCTGCACCAGGCCCGAAGCCAGTGGCGGGAATATCGAGCGAGGGGATGTCATTGATGGTGACGAAGTCTCCGCTGCCCGATGTTTCGAAAAGATGCCAGTTCCCATGGGCTTCGGTCAAGGCGATGTTGACTGAATTGACAAATTGCTCTTTGTTAGTTGTATAGAGCCAAGAGTATGCCCAGTAATACTGTGCGTTGACGAAGTTGACAGTCGAAGAGCCGAGATTGCTCCAGAAATTGTGGGCGCTCGTGACCCACTCCTTTTGAGAGTCGCGGATTACATATCGTCCGACCGTGACTGTTGGGCCTCTCTTGTATAGATTGCCGAAAATTCGAGAGATGAGGGATCGAGTTCGTGATTTTTGACTGTTTGGAGAAGGTACTACAGGGGGAATAGTTTTGGGTGGTGTCGTCAGGTCGGGAAGTGGTTCCAATGCAGACTTGCCTATGGGAACGTAACCGGAAATGGTAACATCCTCGGTGATATTTCCGGAAGTTCGTCTCGTGGCTGTAAACGCATACACGGGTTGAATAAATTTCGACCCTGAGTCGTAGTAGCTGATGTCAACCGACGTGACGTTCAAGGGACCAAAACTCGCAGCTGGTTGCAGTTGGGCGGTAATTGCAGTATATATTTCCTTGACTGAGAGCGGAGATACTGTGGTGCTCTGTTTGGCAGGGTGCCATAAGTAATTCAGAGATACCAAAGTACCTTTGGCTCCGAATCCCAGAATTGCGGTGCTTCCCGGTCCGAGAATGGGGAAAGAAGTGTTTTCCACGGAGACGAGACGCTGAGCGACAACATGGTAGATCCAGGGTTCAGGTTGAGGCTCGGTCCCGTTTCTGAAATGCACGGCGGAGTAAAGAGTGAGACCGGAGATGGCATTGACGACAGTGTCATCTTGAGGGAAGATGGCTTGATTGTTGATGTAGGTGGCATTGTTCTCGCCAGTGGGGCCGATGATTGGCTCGAGTGCTTCGTAATTGGGATAAAAAGTCGTCTCTCCTGTTTGCGGGTCCACGACTCCTACGACTCGCTCCCCACTGTGAGCAATCAAGCCATTGCCATCTTCAAAACCTGTGAAGTTGGATCCTGGAGAAACAGTCTGGAGAGTCTCGTTGAGGAATGAGCCAGGCAGTTTGACAACAGAACTAAGAGTGAAAGCTGGAAGCGCAACTTGTATTGCTGGAACTAGTGCAATATCGAAAGTGATGTTGTTTCCAGCGGTAAAACCCACAAGGGCCGACGATATCAGAAGGAAGAATGTCGGTGATAGCATTGCGCCTAACAATATCTGAATATGGAAGAATAATGGAGGGATGGTTGATCAGGTTGAAGTACGAATCTGGCCTACTTACTCTCTCGTATATATAGTGGATCTTTTCCAGCTGAAATATTTCTGACCATTCGGGGCTGGGACATTGATCCTGACGAGTGAAGAATCTCCTCTAAGCGCCAAGAGTCCGATCAAAATGATACGAGACGCCATTGTAAAAGCAAAGCAATCGCAGTTCCGAGATTGTATTGAGATAGACTGAAGGATCGCACAGTTAGGAATTGCGGAGGTTCGGGACATACAGATCATCGTGCGGCATCCTGACTAATCAACTTCGCTTTGTCTTCCCGTCCCTGCAGAATATTGGGTCCATTGTTCGTATGAAGATAACACTTCAATGAAGTGGTATTGGGAATATGGTGTTCAGGCTCCATTTTCCAACCCAAAGGAAAGAGTAGTCTGACCCGGACGGAGTCACACGGCTGGGGAATGGGTCGACTTTTGGTAGCATTCCGACGGCTGAGAGAGTCGAATCTTAGGCAGCTTCCGTTCCTGACTAAATACGACCCAATTCCAGACGTTCAGCCCTAGCTGCGCAGTGGGTAGTTCGATATCAGCCCCCGAATGCAATTTTTCGGAATTAAGAGGATGTGCACGTGACCATGAATAAAATCTTGTCGAGGGCACTTGCCATTCCAACTACCAACAATCCTCCTTACTCACGATGAGAAGAAATGAGGAGCTGAAGAAACGATTCGGAATAAACCTTAGCATCTATCCACACCTCCCTTGAAATCATAAAGAATCCTTGATAATACAATCGCCATCCCTCGGCAGACATACATCCTTCCTATCCAAGTGTTTGAACATCGGGCCTTGAGGTCCACCAGTCCATTTATGAAAGCCGTGAAAGCTTTCTTGGCCTTTCACTTCATCAGTGTATTCTTGATCACCCCATCGGCCTTGGAAGTAGAGGTAGTTGACAGGTGTTGCTTCGTTCGCAGGGGAGAATTCATTGCTTGTTGGGGAGTATATGTAATAGTATGCTGATAGGGTGGGATCCCATAGTCGGCCTTGAGATGTTTTATCGAAGGCAATGTGTGCTGGGATTTCATCGTCTGGTTCGTCAGTCTTGGCAAGAGAAAATTGAAAGGTGGAACGTACTTTGTTCATGGAGATCATGAGAGCCAGACACGGCATAGTTGGCATGCGAGCCCTTGGCGCTGAAACCAACGGGTCGCTTTCCGATCTTATGAACTACATCATAGGCAAATGCCTGGCCGTACTCGTGCTGAGAGTACCAGATCGCTTGCGGCTCACCGTTTTTGAATCGAATCATGTTGTGCTCCCTTGATACCAATACCTATCAGTAATATGACCGAGAGATACAGGATCGTACTGACCAATCTCCCAAATGATTCCCGACTCGATGACCCAGAGCATTAGGCCCTTCGTTAAATGTATAAAAATACATATAGAACGCATCAAGAATGCCCTCTTCCTTATTTACCAGAGCGACCACACAACTGACCGCATTCTCCGTTTGCAACGTATTCTTATTCGGAGCGTGCCCGTGCAAGTATTTTGGAAGTACAGTGAGCGTAGCTGTTGATGTCAGGCAGACATCTTCACCACCAAGCTCGTTCAACCCGTTCAGATTGTCCAGGGTCAGGTGATCAGGGGCGCCTTCAATGGCTGTGAAGTTCAACGTTGGATGAGTGCTGGCAACGTGGAGAGCCATATCGCTGGGATAGTATGAGTCCCCTTTATCGAGAAAGACCAGTGGGGCTGTAGTGGCATATCAGCTCTGAAATTAACGCTAAAGGGGGGGACGAACCGTATGTGAGCACACATTCAGGAATTGCAGTGTCAGATAAGTTCTTGGCTAGTTCTTCTGACAATGCAAGAGATTGCTTTGGTATAGATGTAGCTACAAATCGCCCGTTCCAGTAGGATACAACAACCAGAAGCGCGATGAAAGCGACGAGGATAAGAATCACGAGCTACACACGTGCATGTCAGATTTGAGGCCCAACAGGGGCCTAGAATCTCACCTTTATCCTAGAAAGGTTTTCAAAGAATATTCTAATCCGTTTAGGAATCCGTTTCGTAACTCTGTTAGGTTTGCTCTTGAGCCCCGCCAAGCTCCGACCCGGTATGAAGGCATCGTGTTCCAAGTCGCTCAGCTCCACATCTTCATGGGCGTCCATCCTCTCGAGAGGAAGCAATTGAGCACGAAGTAGCTAGAATGCAAGACATATGCAGGTTCGGGGATCTGTCCTTCTGCGGGTAGAGCTAGACGTTGATGTAACGCCGGCAACGGAGACCTCGGGATCTCTGCTCGAGGCAATCTTAAAACGCATCTTGGTGCTGACTCATCAGTGACCCCGCCGTAAGCGAGCGCCCCTGAGCCCCTGAAGCTGGTCGCGCAAGCAAGTATCAAATTAATAGAACGAATTTGAAATCTAAATAGGATATTCTAAATCTATCACACGTGCCTGTTCTGAGTTGGCCGATGTGGTCCCTGCTAGGAGCGAAATCTGAGGCAAGTGAAGTGGGGAGCTGGGAAGCTATATTTGAGGGGATTCCTGGTACTCTCCAGTCATGTAAACACTCAAGTGCACTTTTACGTTGAGAAATTTGCCGTGAGCCCGCGTCAGTATATGAGGATGTGCCTTGGCTAATTGCCTATTACATTTCTGCTCTAGCAATGACGGTATCTAATTCAAGACACTTGAAGTGAATGAAGTTGAGATTTGTGATTCATTCAAGAAAGATGTCAAATTTCATGTCAAAGATACAGAGGATCAGTTTTTGAAGGCTCAAATTTCCATTGCATTTGAAAATGGGGCCGAATAGATCACTTTAAGACAAGTGACGAGAAGTGTGTGCGATGTAATACAAGAGACGTCAAACCCACGACGAAAGACAGAGAAACATGACTTGTGAATGCTCAAATCTTACTATCTATGTGACTGCCGAGAGTATGCACATGTTTAAAAAAAAATCTAAGCGTGTGTGGTGCTTGTAGAGAAGACTGGGACCGAATATGGCCGGCCTGAACCGGGCAGATGGATCACATGATACCAGCACAAATTCCATCACCAGAAACCTACAACCTATTTTCCGTGCAGGATCCCATTTACATCGGTACAAAGCCAGCAATCCACATTAAATCAGATTTCATCATGCAGCCCTACGGATTTTGGCGCACAATGGCGATCGTTTGGAGTAGACGCACAAGACAGTCTTGGCCCGTGGATATCTCCATGAGGTTTTTTACATTTGGAGGAAGTCTTTTCATGGCGGCAGGTGTCTACGACGGCATGGATAGGCTCAACAAGCGACACACTCGGATGGGGAGAAATATTAGGAAGGAGGTGGGGAAGGATATGCTGAGATTGTCGAGGGAAATGGAAGAAATGAAAAATAAGCTTGAGAGTCTAGAGAATGGAGATCGGAAAGTAAGCTTTACCTCTGTTTCACAGTTTTGTTCAGTCATTGAGTGATTCTAGGTTCCGAATTCGAATCCGTTATTTCGTCCACCGGAGAGACGCAACTGAGCTCCAACGATGCGCATCTTCGTCGCTGGCCAAATACGCGACCAAAACGTGAACCAAGTGTTGCAGTAATGTCTTTGAAAAAATTCGATCCATATACCAGGGCTTTGGTTGCCTTTGCCTCGCTTCAAAAAAGATGCGTTCAACGGCGGCTGGAAACCACTCTATTGTTATACATTAGTTACTCGATATTATGTCATTTGGCGTTTCCTGCATGCTAGGCCCCAAGCTTTGCAAACAGGTAATTTTTCAGCTTATTCGTGGTATTCAGCTATTTTAGCGTCATAATAGGACGAAAACATAGAATGATTCACAGACCATTTCACAAGATTATTCACAGTCCATTTCACAACCGGTGACCATTACGCAATCGGTGATTCACAGACCATTTCACAATAGGCGAGTCACGCTAAAAGTAGTCTCTCCTTCCAGTGAAAAGGAAGTTTCCATCTCTATTCTAAGTACCAAATCAATTCCGGAATCACAGCCACCAAAAACCAGAGTGCACCATCCACCATGTCCTCCTCACAGCAGCGAACTATCAATCCCGCTCTTTTCCGTGGCTTCTCCAGGGCGCCAAACTCGAAAGACGGTCTCATGAACGTGGAGTTCCCGGCAACCTGTCCTCCTGACGTGCAGCCTAATACCAGGATTGTCGCAGTTTGTGGAGTCACCGACTCGAAGGGATGGGCGAACCCATCACGAGATGGATGGTTTTTATCGGATTTTTTTCTTTTTCATTATTTACTCGCTGGAATATGTAAGTGAACAAAAGTTTTGCAATGGACAATCTAGGTCTATTTTGATTGAGCTTACTCTTGCAATCTAAACCCTCCTCAGCTCGAAGCTGGATTTCCCAATCTCAAATTCTCTACAGCTCTGTTACTGACTCACATCTAAGGCAGTAACCAAATTTGGCTCACAGCTTGTGACCCTAGGTCTCTTGTCCATAAGTACAAGGAGTACCTTCATGGACCTTGGAAGGGTGATAGGAGAATTGTCCTGGACGCCTCAACTGTTCAACATCACTTGAACCTTGACAATTTTCGAATCTTCAACAAGGATGAGCTACTGGAACGATTCCTCGCTACTCTCAGGAGTGAGATCGAGATCGCCGATAAGCTGAATCAGCCTGTGCTGATTCTCGTTTTTGGTCATGGGGACGAAGGCAACCACGGTATAGCAATTGGTGGAGACTATCAGCTCAACGCTCCGCGACTAACTCGAGCGGCTCTTCGTGCTACCTTAAGAGACAGTGTCGATACCACTCTTTTTATCACCTCCTGCTACTCTGGTGGTTGGGTCATTAAGCCTCAACATCGAAACCTCCTTACCGCGCCCCCCTCCAACAAACCATGGATCAATATCTCTGCCATAACCGGCGCAGGACCCGAAAACGAGAGCAGATCTTGGGGTATCAGCCTTTCCTTGAGACGTAGAGCCGGAGGTGGTATGCTAGCCACATGTGCGCTCAAGGCTTTGATGGCGACGGCGGAAGTCAGCAAGGATCCCACCTCGTTGTACATCAGTCAACTGGAATCTAATATTACAGAGGGTCCGGATGGAGAAGATGTCACAGAGAATCCAACGTACGTTGCTTTGGCCAAAAGCGTACATGACGCCTTGAAAGAAGTGGACCCGACTTTTTGGGCTGATCACGAGATCTCTTTCGCTACCCAAGACGATAAATGGGCCTCAGAATGGCGAGCGCGCTCCGGATTCCTGCTCGTGAATTATCGAAATAAGTGGGAGGCTTTGAAGCGAGCACCGGCCAACCCCCAAGTTTGGGAGACTCCCACTTCCAAGGAGCAAATGTTTAGGTACGGGGGAGGCCTGAGTCTTAGACAGCAGCATGGCGTTGTCGCTAGTAAGGCTCTGGCCTACCTGAGATCCTCACCGGGTGATGACAGGTTAGGAGGTAATCTTGCGGTGCATGCTCAGTTGACAGCTCTGGTTGAGAATTCAGCGAATTTTGATGCCGAAGAACTGCATTATCTCAGCGACATTGTCGATTACAGAATGGCTCTGATCGATGTTGCCACGGACATTGTTAAATATATGGATCTGAACTTCGCTAATGGGGTTGGATACGACACTCTTAAATGGATCGAACACCACTCACAGTCAACGATGAGTTTGAGCGTCAATAGCCCTCAGAAACCCAGTCTCTCCCAACGAAAGCTAGACCTCTACCGGAAGGTCCTGGATTATATCAGGAACATTCGATTGTTCGACCCACCGACCAGGGAACAAGGACCAGGCTACACCAAGCCAAAAGAGTATGTGGCTATCGCCATCGCGGAGGCAGGCATTTCGTTTGAGGATGCGCAAAAGCGTCTAAACGAGGTCAAGATAGGCGAGTTTAGAGATTCCGACTTGTCATAGCTTTGCTGACCTGAAATTTTCCAGTCTACAACGTAGGCCAACTATATGCGGCAAAGTTTACACCAAAGGTGGAGGCTGCGCTGCGGACCAGCAGGGTGCGCGTGGCAAAAGATAACTTCAACAACACATTCAGAAGAATTGGTCAGAGACTGAGATCTCTGTCTCCGACGAAAGGCGTGCGCAAGCCTCTTAATTGTTAGTGTGGAGGGAAGTTGAAGCAAGCTGGTGAAGGAACTTCGGACACGGGATCGCGCGCTGAATCAAATCTACCTAGATATTAATAAATTGCCTGGTTTTTCTAATCGCTTAAGCATGTGTCCAGTGACTCCAGGTCAAAACTGAAGATTTCAGATTTCTAAATACAATGACTGAGATTTAGTGCTTCATAGACCAAATAAAACAGGCCCCCATTGGTCGGAAGTTTGTTTTTTGCTATTTTCAACAAGCTAAATTGCCTAAAAATGAGTATCACTGCTTCTAGACCTCATTGGGAGTCGTGGACTCGTGGATTTGACTAGTTGATTTTCGTTGACATGGATCTTGATAACTATGATGTACATTTGGCAAAATGTCCACTGAAAGCACAAACTGAACATATCCAACCTTTGGCAAATAATTCCATGCCCCGCAATTATGCATAAAAATATCCTTTGCAAACTCCTTCACTGATAGACCCCGAGATTTTTATATACAATACTGGCCATACCCTTCAGATGTCTCCGATCCATGAAACCATCATATCTCGTGGTAGCAGACACCGTCGCCCCCGCAGACTCATAATGTTTTCACCACCGAAGACCAAGCCGTCGAGAGTGTTGATCGTCTAAGCCAGATACGTCTTTGCACAGTCTAGAGAATGATTAGTCAGAGCACGAATCAGATTCGAGCTTTCTGGCTTGCTACTCACCATGGAGGGGCAATGCACCCGTAGAATTTGAGGTTACGACAGCAGGATGCGTGCTGTGCCACGTATTGACTTCGACAGATTCGGGGGTACAGTCGAGTCGTAGAGGAGCGCTGTCTGCGCTGGATAAGAGTGTCTTGTTGACGACGACTCGTACCGACCTGTCGATCAGTCTAACTTCCTGGGGACGGCAGTAGTTTAACTGGAGGGGCAAGCAACGATAGAATTCGAGGTTCCTGGCTAGCTTGATCAGCCAAAATTAGTCGATCTATCGAATTAAGCATCGGAACTTCCAAGTCTGTTTCAGGGAATCATACGGATCTCCTCCAGGCGAGGGAATTGCAGAAACGGTTCCTCGAGGAGTGTTAGAGATCTTACTGACATTGAGAGAGGGACTTCACACTTACGAGCATATTGGAAATTGAGGTCCACAAGCAGGTCATGCCGATGCTGGGAATGGATTGTTGTGCAGGCGCTATCACGTAGAATTCGAGGTCTCTGGCCACGCCGCTACCGGTAGGAAAAGGGAGCGTTCCAGTTCCCGTCCGCAAAGAAGGGAATATGCCGACTCGATGTCGGCGAATAGAATTCGAGGTCCCTGGCACCCGAGCACGGTGCTGCCCCAGGCTGTTCATCAATCAATTTTTTGAAATCTAAATCCAAATGGGACATTCTAAAAAGCGTGTTCTTCCCGTGATTTTCACCATCTGAATCTCAATTCGTATTTCGATGCTCAATAGAAATCACAGAAATCATCAAGTCAATAACCCCACCATCTCAGAGCCTAGGTATCTGCCTACCCATAAATGCCATGCTCAGTTTACCCCAAGTTGTCCAGCTCAGATCTTTCACGCATACATCCTAACAAACTCCTCAACCCTCCCCGCAACCCCCCGAGCACTCCCCTCAAACCCCATCAACCCCCCCACAAAAAACGTATCATGCACCGCCCCCTCCTCCCTATTCAATTCAACCACATTCCCCTCCACATTCCTCATCTCCTCTGCCCATTTCTCAATCTTCTCATAAAACAATTCCGCCGTCCCAGCGTTTACAAATATTGGTACAGGTGTCGGGAACGGGTTTCCTAGGGAAGTGATGTAGGGATTGGTCTTGGAGTGGGGACCGGCATAGGCGTTTGCGCCCCAGACTGGTGTTTTGTTAATACGGTGATAGCAACGAAAGGGGAGAGAGGGGAAAGTGAAACGACGTACCGCCGTAAGCGCTAGGAACGAAATCCGTGCCTCGGTGCGGGTTCTGCCTTGTATCATAATAAAAAGGCTCAACCCACGGCGAAAGCAACACCGCACATTTCGGTGCCTCAACCCCAATCTCCCCCCCAAACTCCCATAAATACCTCAACAGACTCGTAGCAAGCGTAGCGCCCGCACTATCACCCGTTAGAATAATATTCCGCGCCGGAATATGATATTCATTTAAAAGAAACAAGTAGCTCGATAACGCATCTTGTAATGCGGCGGGGAATGGATTCACGTCACCGTGGCCCGAGAGTCGGTATTGTAGTGAGAATACGAAGTTGCAGGTTTTTGGGTCGAGGAAATAATTTGCGATGGTGGAATATTGTGCTGCTCGCCCGTCTCCTTGGACGAATGCGCCGCCGTGGAAATATAGCATCACTAATTTCTCACTTGTATCTTCGCCGGGTAGATCTGGGAACCATGTCCCTCCCGTCGTGGCGGGTTTGATGGTTGGATATTCTAGGGGGCCTTTATAGAGATTTAATGGTGATGTGGGGATGAGTTGGAATCTTCTGCCTTCGGCGCCGGGGGATAGGTTGAGGGGTTCTGTGATTCCGATGTGGGAGATGCAGGAAAGGAAGTGGTAGGAGATGCGGGTTGTGAATGTTTGTTTGAAGGACCAGGTTTTGTGGGGTCGGAGAGAGGGGATTAGGGATATAAGAGTGTAGTATGGGAGGTGGAGGATTATGCGGATGAGGTAGCTGAGTTGGAAGAGGAGACGAAGGGGTTGGTATGAGACTAATGGATGTCTTGTCATCTTAGGTGAGCTGGTGGGTGATTGTTGCAAAACAAACGAATAGAAACTTGGAATATCAGTTCCAGTTTATTAAATGTCTCATGTAGAGATGAATGATGGGAGTGTAGCTTTTTTTTTCTTTTCAAACGTAGAGATACCCAGGGAAAGAGGTGTAAGACAACCAACACCATGTGCAGCAGCGGGGTTAACCTAGGGTTTTGATTGGAAGAATTTAACAACAAAACCAACAGCATGCGTCAGAAACTCTTGAATATAGGCTGATATCCACATCTCAACTACATGACCATGGGGCAATACGAGGGACTCATATGAACTTGAGAAGTCAAAATTCCTGCACCACGAGGTTGTGGCCCAGTGAGGTCACCGAGCTAAATCGACAAAGCCGCAAGGGAACCTACAAATGACTGATCTTAGCAGCCAGTGCGTGGCAGCCACTTTAAAAATCGTACTGAAGCTCGGAAACAGGGCAGTAATGAGTAACCGGCGAGGCAGAGATGATTACTCCTGATTAGGACCGAAATAACGTCTCCCTGGCGTCACTTGAAACGGTCGGCAAGATATTATTAGACCCCAGGGAAGACATTTTAATGGATTGTTTTGAAGCTTGCAAAGTTTGAAACCACTGCTTCTCTAATGATTTCTGACGCTGGTATTCATGCTATAATACATGTAATTTTTGCTCCGCTGTGGCCACCGGTCCCTTCATCTCGAATGGAATGCCCATTATCAACACAAAATCATGCAATGTAATTAACACAGCTTTAAGACCATGGCGAACTAGAGCTGTGGACCACCTGGTGGACTAGAACTGTCCATGAAGTGAATGGTGGTCGAACAAATCCTGCATACAACTGCGTAACAACCGCCAACTCTCTCGACTATAATCCTACATTTAGGATTAGGACATTGACCCCACTTTTTGTTTTTCGCTTGGTCCTTAAAAAGCTGTTCGTTTCTTTCCGCTTCCGCTTTCGTACCAGGGCTCCTATTATCTAAAGCGCGTTGCGTTTCTTCGTCTGTCTCACCGGGTTTAAGTGTGCTTAAGAATGCTGCGTAGTCCCTGCGGGCGGCTTGGGAGAGGCGACTTGTTGCTGGTGAGTCGAGCAAAACCATCTGTCTACAGCATGTGACAGGCAATCGACGTTCTATAGCCTTCTTGAACATCTCTACTTCTTGTCAGTAAGAATTTTGAAGGCAAAGAAGTTGGGGACTTGCCACCCAGACACACGGGACAATAAAAGTCCCCACATTCGAGAGGTTCCGCATTTTCCTCCATGCAGACGCAACATGGCTCATTGCTGAACGTGTCCCATGCATATGGCATGCTGCCATTTGCTTCGGCATCCTGAACGGGTGACATACGCCGATTGGTAAAATAGATGACTCCCGAATAGCTGGGGTTTTCTGGACTGTTGTTTACTATCAAGTCAAGCTCCTCATACACCTCCCTCAATTGCTCGACTCTCCACTCTTCTGTCGTCTGGGTACTCGCCTGTCTCCTGTGTGTTACCCCTCTCATCATGTCAAAAACAGTCTGCCGAAGAGCAAATAATCGCCTAAAGTTGTCACTTGTGGCGTGAGGAGAGCCCTGGTGATGTTCCCTTGAGCTTCCCTCGTCATCATCGCCGCGGGAGCGGAGACTATTTTCGGCAAAAGACTCATCCCCAGCCGGCTCACCACCTTGAAGGGCATTGAACCATGGGGGACTATCAGTAAGGAATCTGCGGGGTGGCGAAAATCGACTTTCTCCATGAGTCGATGATCCAGCCGGGGATGGAGGCTGCCGTCTCTCATTGGATGTTACAGGCGTACGGTGGTAACGCGTTCTGGTCGGAGAGTTACGTGCCCTCGTGGATTGAGAAATAGAAGGCTCCGTTTCCTCCACTCTGTCACCGGGAGACTGAGAGAAGCTCCGAAGATTGTGGCCACGGATAACCCCATGACCACTGCGGTCGCTGCCACGATGATTCGACATAGTACCGCGAGGCTCGGACGACCCAAGTGCCTCAAGTACGCGATGGGGAATAAGAAAATTGGATGCATTGGGGGCAAAGGTGTTTTCGTATACCTCATATGCATATTGAGTGGAATTGGATTGCAAACTCGAGGGGCGAAAAGTTACCTCCAACTCGCGGTTGTTTCCAGTTGTCGGACCGTCTCGATAAATGCCTTCTTGATGTGATCCCGAAGAGGGCGATGTTTCTTCGATTCCCTGCCGGTCTTGGTCGTCGTTCGCTCGGCTGGCATTCGCTCTACCATCCTAAGGCGATGAGCTGCGCTTGCTGGGTACCCCCCCGGCCGTCATTGCGGGTGCAGAGTTGATTGCAAGAGGGCTGGTTGATCGAATGCAGGAGTGGTGGATTAAAGAAGCGTGGAGATCTGGAGATCTGGATCTCTGGGTCGGTATCAGATGTTTCTGTAGCGATGTTGGGTAGTAGCAAGTGTGTTGCAAATGATACGGTGTTTGATGATGAACGTGTAGAAGTGGAGGGGAGAGCTCCGAGGGAGGAGAAGGAGATCTGGTGGGTCACGACTGAGATCGTCTCGTCAAAGGAGGAAGGAGCCTCCAAAACCGGAGAAATGCACCAAAAAGTGAATATCAAGATAAGTAGGAGCAAAAAAGAGATAGAAAAGTGGACATCTCCTTCTCAATTCACTAAAGAGCCGGACAGGGCGAGATATCGTTTCTTTCCCTCTTTATTCGGCGCATCTCCTTGTTGTTTCTGTACACACACTTCGATTCATCAAGATCAACAGCGCCTGGCGATCTCCGGACTCTTGAAATCCTCCAACCCCCATTCAATTGAGTGTACAGGCGGTATTGAGAGCTTCTTTCTGGATTCGTTTCGCCCTAGCGCGCGAGACACATGAGGTCTGCCTCGTTCGGACCAACCGCTCGTCACATCTCCACCAGCTCCACGGCGTTCTTCCATTGAAATCATTCTCAATATCAATAGACAAATGTGAAATTCCCATTGTGGATACGACTGTTCGAGAGATTCTGGGATTCTGGGTAGCTACACTCGTGGAATGGGAAAGTAAAACGAATCCGAGCAGAATCGAAAATATCCCTCTTGCTCTCCCTCGTCTAAAAATGCGACGAAGCCTCCTCCAAAAACAATATCCGGTAAATCCGAAGCTTTTAACCGTTGAGGCTCTTTTATCTCGGGTATTAGTATTGGTATCCAAACTTGCAGATGGGTTAGTGAGTCGCAGTTCCCGATTAAATCGAGACGAAGCTTTCCATGACTTAGGTACTGAGCGCCTTGCAACACACGCCAACGTCTAGCTTCGGGGATATCATAACACGATCCCACATTCATTTCTGCCTCTTCAAGCTCAATCAGTGTCTGCAAGATCTTAGCAGCCATAAAAGAACCACGGTCGCCTCCTACGCGTTGTCCACTGCCCAGACAGGCCATTGCCGAGCGACGGATTTGGGGATCTCGACAACACTGCCCAACAAAGGCCAAGATATCGACCAAGCCACTGTCTATGCCGAACGATGCGTCGTTGCTTTGGGCAGTTTCTCCTGTGAGCTGCACGATTGTGGCGAATTCTGACAGGTAATTGTCATAGATGCACTCGGTTGTTGTACGGATGCATTCAAGAAGGATTCGGCCAAAGAGACATCTAATGCGCATCAGCTTTTTTGATCTCTGTATGGTATGAAAGTTCAGTGAAGGCTCTGATGTGGGCGAGCGAGATAATGCCATCTCCCACGTCGCACAAAGGTGGCGAAGGTAGGGAGTGACTCCCAGGGGGTGTGAAGAGTTGCGTTGAGGCAATTTTGATCTACCCCACTCAAGGATCGCAAGGAGACAGCCCCTCGCATTTCTTAGAGTGCTACATCCGTCCGGAAACGACGGTATACAAAAGTCGGTTAGATGCCGATTCGCCTTGACAGAGACCGCTAACGAGGCCACGGGATCTCCGACCATACAGAGTCTTGCTCGAAGGCGGTCCAGCAACGGACGAATATAATTTTCGAGAATTTCAGACTCACTCACAGAAAGGGTTGCGAGGCCGGCAGAAACCCGGTTGTCCAGCTCCCGGAGCATCATCTCTCCCGAACGGAGGATCTGGAATGACTTACGTCCGTTCTGGGTATTCTGGATGCATACCAAGACGATGCAGGACATGAGTGCTTCAATGTAAGATAGTCTCGGACCATTCAGCTCTTGAATTGTCTTGCTCATCTGTTTTCTGTCAGCGCAAGGCAACGCAATGGGATTCTATCATTTGCATTCTCCAAGCTCTCGTGGATGGCGGAGATAGAGATCAGCCCGTGGGTGATGGCTTTGCTGCGCTGGCCTGCCTGAAGGACTTCCCTGTTCTAGAATGAAGCATCGTCCCACCCACTCCAGTCCGGAGCAGTTCGAGAGAAGAAGAACGCTAGGCTCCGGTGTTCATCGCTGCTGAGGTCTCGGTTGATTGGTTAGAGGGATCTTGGTATCGAATTGGCCGCCAGGGCAGCGAACGGGGCAAAATAAGATTCATTTTGCTCCCGTGTTGTTTGCAATTGTCGACCCTGAATTCGTTCTTAGCGAAAACGGGACCGATTGTGCTGCGCGTGCCTCCGCACCAGCCTCTCTTCTGCTGGTCTACTCTGCGAAAGCTTCTCCGAGTTGACGTCTTTGTTGATCGAAAGGAAAGACTTCGGCATCTGGCAAACCGCGACTGAGTATTCCAAGATGCATAGCCATGCTTTTTATCTTCTTCATCGGGTAGCTGCCATCGTGCCTCCTTTCCCGAAGCAGTAGCTGCCACGCAGTTTAGACCAGCTTAGCGAGACGGCCCCTTTCTTTCGTTCCCAGTGCTCTCTTCACTTCGAAGTTTTCTCGCGGAAAGAGTCTGCAAATGGAACAAAAGCTGCGGAATTCAAAGCATAGCATATGCCTGAGTTTTACGTATCTATGACGCTTCAATCTAGTGGGAAAATCAAGTTCGGCGAAGTTTTTGTTCTCGTAGTTAAGTATTGACTATAAAAGTACCAGAAAATCTCAGTGAAGTCCTCTACAATTCAAACCAGATCTCCTCCCTCAGTAGTCCTTTATTGCCTACTCACTGATTAAACTTCATCCGTCTTATTTTCAAATCAACTCTCTTCAACTTTCCAAAATGGCAGACTTCCTAACCCCCGCCCCACCCCCACCCACCCCCCTCGGCCTTCACCGCCCCCTCTCCACCAGCGCCGCCATCAAAGTACCCCCCCCTCTGTCTAGGCAGCATGTCCCTCAGCACCGCCTGGTCTTCCTTCGTGGGCGCCACCACAAAATCCCAAGTCTTCGCCCTCCTCGACGCCTTCTACGCCGCCGGCGGAAACTTCATCGACACCGCGTCCAAATACAAAACGAGCAATGGATCGCAGAATGGATGTCTCTCAGGGGAAATGGAGATAGTATTGTGCTAGCGATGAAGTTTGGATGGCAGTATAAGGCGTATGAGCGGGAAGTGGGACCGAGGTGGAATAATTGTACGGGGAATAGTAGGAGGTGTGCGGGTGTTAGTGTGAGGGATTCTTTGGTAAAGTTGGGGGCGGAGTGGATTGATGTGTTGTATTTGCATTATTGGGATTGACTTACTTCTATTGAAGAAGTTATGGATTCCCTGCATGCGCTTGTGCAGCAGGGCAAGGTGCTGTATTTGGGGGTTAGCGATACGCCTGCTTGGGTTGTGGCGGCGGCTGATGTTTATGCGAGGAGTGAGGGGAAGACGCCGTTTAGTGTTTATCAGGGGAATTGGAGCGTGTTGATGGGGGATTTGGAGAGGGATGTTGTGCCTATGGCGAGGCAGTTTGGGATGGAGGTTGCGCCGTATGGGGTTGTTGGGAGTGGGAAGTTGCAGAGTGGGAAGCAGATTGAGGAACGGAAGAGGGGTGGTGAGGGGTTGAGGGTTGTGTTGACGGGACCGGAGCAGACAGAGGATGAGTTGAAGATGTCTGAGGCGCTTGAGAGAGTCGGGAAGGAAGTTGGGGTTGAGAGTGTTACGGCTGTGACGTTGGCTTATGCGAGGGCTAAGGCTGCTCATGTATTTCCTATCATTGGTGGGCGGAAGATTGATCATCTTATGGATAATATCACATGCCTAGAATCAATTTGTCGGAACAGCAGGTAGCGTATCTGGAGAGTGTGAAGGACTTTGATGTTGGGTTTCCTGGAAATTTCTTTGGTACGGATCCGAAAATTACTGGAAGACCAGGTCAGCTGCTTGCTTCGACGGGAACTTTTGCGTTTAGCAAAGAGTACTGATACATTGCAAGAAACTTTTTCTACAAGTGATTAGCTAGGCAAATTTAAATGAATAATTTAGTTCTTTGGGTTGAATGAGTTTTCATTTGTACCAAGAAGTGAAGAGGGGTATCATCTAAATAAACACATCTCGGTGACAGTATGAATCAATCGTCAAAGGGCCAGCCTTCCACCAAAACCTTTTTCTCTTCCTCAGTAGTGGCGAACCTTTTGAGCGCCATCTCCTTCGCTTCCCGCAATGCCTTTTTGACATCGTCATATTTATCATGACTGACCATGCCTTTTTCAGCCCACAAGTCTAATTCGGCATGTTCTTCAACTGTTGACATGTACTCCAGACCCCGGTTTGTCATTTCCAGATCACGGTCGATCTCCTTCAGTTCCTCGGCGGAAAATTCGATTGGAAATGGCGTACTACCATCGTCTCGGAATCCCGGCACTGAAGACCACACTGGCTTCAATTCATTGGCAACCTTCCAAAGATATACGGATTCGCCATCGACGAGAATATTTCGCGGGAATAACAGCGCGTCGAAAGTAGGAGTGTTCTGAAACTGCATGGCGCGATAAAGCGCGGGGTTGCGGATTTTGGTCATTTTTCGGTAATATGCTACAAGAGTTTCGCTGGTCCACAACGCTCTGGTGTGCTCTTTGGTAGCTGGGTCCATGGCAGAAGTGTCCGGGCATTTTGGGAGCTCAATTCCTTCGCCTTCCATGCCATCATACTGCAGAAACGGCGGCACTCCTGCATTTTGAAAAAGCGGCATAAGCTCCACAGATTGCCAGTCTATGATCGCAAGAATTTCAGTGGGATCGTTGGGGTTCACCAAGATGTTCTCCTCGTGTAGGTCAGAATGCCAGATGTTCGACGTAACGATTGAGGGGTCCTTAGGCAGCAGATACTTCACGATCTGTGAATAGATAGCCAGCGCGGCCAGCTTCTTCGCTCGTGTGGGGACGTATGGACCTGGTAATGTGAAGGGCGATTTTGGGAGGCGATCAATTTGCTCGATACATGTCGCTTCTCTTTTACCGATTGATAGTTGGTACTCTTCAAGGCTGCTCCCTAGGAAAGTCTTGTGAGTACGCTTGCTCAGTAAGGCCTAGGTGAACTTACAGGGTCCGCGGTCGAATGTCACATCGCTTCTCCCATCGTCATTGGACTGCCTTGAAACTGAGGGACCGATAGCAAATCGATCATCTACGAGCTCCTGTCCGTCTTCATCTGCATACGAAATACCTTTGGGATGCTCCAAGTCGTCCTTGAAGTAGATGCTGCCAAATTGATTGAAAGACCTTTGCATCCAGGCCGCCTGATATTTGCCAATGGTCTGGATGATTGAAACTTGGTCCTTCATTTCTATGGAGGACCAAACATCTGCTAAAGGTACGCCATTCACTTTCTCCATGATGATGTACTCGGCACCGACGGACGTTGCCTCTCTTCGTGAATTCCATGCAAGAATCTTTGGTACGGGAGTCCCAATAACAGTGCGCACCTAGGTCTTTGTTAGTATGTAAAGAGACATATTTGACGTCTGACTTACAAATTCCATCGTCGCAACCTCGCTGGCGGTGGTGAAATGAGCCTGTCCGGCACTTCGATTGGGGACTTTGGCGATAACTTGCTTACCGCCTTCCATGGTCATCAAGAAAACCTTGTTAAATGTTCCGTCGGGGAACTTTTCTATATTCACACAGGTTTTGGATCCTGCCGCCTTAGCAGCAATCTGAGCAAGCTCATTCATATCAAAGCTCACATGTCGAAACGCCCTCTCCTGTTCATCATTGTGCAAGAAACGACCTCGTGTAAATGTAAAGAAATCAACATTTTGATTCCAGTCGACACTTGGGTTCGGAGTGAATTGGGTGATGCTTTGAAGAGGCGGGGGTAGCATTTGTGATTTTCCTGGAGCGTGAACGCTCAGCGAAGAAGCGGGTCGAAACAGCACCTTTTGGGCAGACGGAGAGGCTCTGAATCTCGAGACAAGCAATCGTGCTGAGTTGCAAAAGGACTCCATACCAAGCTTGGTAAATGCTGATTACATGTGGTGTAAGAAACATGAAGACGATGTCGACGTCCCGACGGGACCTAGAAATAGGCGAATTCACGTGATATCAAGGTCGGGCATGTGGTCCACTTAGTGACCATCAAGCCTTAGGGATTTGAATAAATAGCATTCCATATCGCTAAGTCGTCGTGATCTAAATATGATCTAAATTCTTCTAGCTCAAGTCATGGCCCTCAGTGGAAATATTAGAAGTCTGAGCAAGCTTGCCAATGTAATGCTGGAGCCAGGAGGAGTATATTCACACATTTTCACCAGCACATTCACCAGCCTATATGATTCACAGCTGAGAGGGCAACTCCAATTTAGTATTTAATGTGCAATTAGAATCGATGATCAACTTGTCCACCGCCACTCAAGAACTCCTCGAAAGTTCATCTCGGGTTAGCAAGCTGATATCGTTGACAATTTCTCGAAACAAGTTGGTAAGTCCCCCGGTCTTCAAGACCATTAGCCTCGTACTCAGAGATACTGATACTGCAGACAGCAGTCGCCACAAGAGATTTAAGTCGAATCAAGGTACCTTATACTTGACCTCTGGTTTTCAGACCAACGCTAACCAGGTCAACAGATGCCGAATCTATTAGTTAAGAACGTCCGTAAAATGAAAGATGCGTCGAAGGGCAATATGAGATCAATATATCGAAAGATGGTCGGTGGTAATGGCACTCTAGGAGCCAGGCTACTTCCCACTCAGTCTGGCAACAACGATGCCAAGATCGGCGGGCGTGTCGATAATGGCGAGAGGATCACCCAGGACAGCCAGCCTTACAAACTGTACAAGTATCAACTCAATAAAAACGCCGAGGACCCGTCACTCAGGAAATTGGCAAATCAGAATCCGCATAAAGTCTACGTCACAGTCAAAGTCCCCATTGTCCCAGAAGCGTTGAATGGTACCCCAGAGGGCGACAAGAAACTTGAGGAGATCGGAGCGAAATTTTGGGAAGATTTAGAGAAAGGTGCAGAGGAGAACGGCGAGGAAGGCGAGACGAAGGGAAATATTAAGGATAACAAGGGCGGCAAGGGCAAGAAGTAGGGAGCGCAGGTTTTTGGGAGTCATTGAATGTTGGGGATGCGACGACTTCGTCTGATTCTGGGAGTTTTAGGATTCTCGCGGGGGATTTGCATGGAGTTCATAAATACTGGATACATCCTGGGGAAGTTTTGATTGTCCCGGAATTCGTGGAGAATTCCGAGATTTCTGGAAAGCACTTATTCGGATCGGCGTTACAATGGGACATGAAACATGATGACCTTGATCTCTTCTATGACTGTTCCTGGTGTATCGCAAATGTATTAACTCCGGAAAAGGTCAAGTGTGCTCAAAACCCCATGCAATCATTCCACTCCATATCAACTCCCACCCCATGGTATCATCCCTCAAACCCACACCTTAAGATCCTTCCGCAGCAGAAGGAAACTCCTTAGGCCAGCACTTCTCCTTGGTCCAAAGCTTCTGATCGTGCGTCTCAGCATGAACTTCCAGCTGCTTCAAGTTCGTGTTGACGATTTCCTTGCGGCAGTTTGCACACTGGTATGGTTTAGCCTTGTCCCTTGTTCAAGAGACTACCCTCCACCGCGATATGATAAGGATGTGGCATGGGAGTTCGTAGGCTTTTGGGTTATGTATGGGTTGGAGTGGAGTATGCTCAAGGACGTACGAGAGATGTCGGCTTGGGGGCTTTGACTGGTAGACCGTTGGCCTTAACTGGGGCGCGGGTGCCTGCTGCTTCGGCTTTCTTGTGGTCGCGTTGGACCTGTGATAAGAGGTTAGATCGCTGCATTTTCAAGAGCATATTGAGGGGAAACTCACCTTCATCTTCTTGGAGACAGGCATATTTGTGGTAGTGTTTGCGTTGTTGGAGAGTGTGTTGTAGTTGAAGTTGAATGTAAGCAGGTCGTCTGGTGAAATTCTGATTTTGATGTCCCGGACGTTTAAGCTTAAACCACTGGACCCACTTTAAACAGGTGGCGGGGTCATCACGTGAATGCCCCTCCTTTTTCTCTCTCGGTTCCCCGCCATCATCTTTCTCTCCAAATGTTGTTAAACGATGTCACATCAGGTCCGGAAAGGCTTCAACTTCTAATTTTTGAATTTCAAGGTCCAAATACCAAGGTGCAGCGTTCTGATTATCTCATTTTCAACTTCGGAGTTGTTTCGCCTCCGAGCTGCGATATTTTTCTGTGCCACATTTCCTTATCGCGGTGCATAATGACTCTTTCGGGGTTTATATTCCAAATTTTCTAGCAGAATGCAAGATTATTCCCAGTTCCGTCGTGTTTTACTCGCCGCTGGAATGGCAGTGCCTGGAAGTGAGCTGTGGGGTCTGAAGGCGCACGGAAAAGTATATAAATCGTCTCCTTCCCTCGATGGCATACATCAAAACATCTCACAACTCGTTCACTTCCACTTTCTGAATATAAATCCTCTCTCTCATCTCCCTTTGCATTCTTTTGTCAGTTATCTAAGAGTCTCACACTACCTCATCACTCATCATGTCAAAAGTCATAGTCATAGTCGGCGTAACCGGCGTCCAAGTAACCCACCTTACTCTCCTCTCGAAGTCAACTAACCCCCTAGGGCCGATCCGTAGCATCCCTCTTCTCCGGCCTCCCTGACTGGACCGTCCGCGGCCTAACTCGGAACCCAAGCTCCGCCTCCGCTCAATCCCTCCCGAAAAATATCTCCCTCGTCACCGCCGACCTCAACGACCCCTCCACTCTGATCCCCGCATTCGCCGGCGCACATACGATCTTCGGCAACACCAATTTCTACGAGCCTTTCTTCAATCCTTCTACCCAAGCCCTACTCAAAGATGACCAAAGCATCAATCAGTATTGCTACAAACAAGAGCTCCAACAGGGAAAGAACATCGCAGATGCTGCTGCGAAAACCGAGGGGCTACACAGGTTCATGGTAAGTAGTCTCTGTGACGCGACGAAGTTGAGTGGGGGGAAGTATACAGAGGTGTATCATTTTGATAGTAAGGCGCATACTGTGGATTACATCCGTGATACCTATCCCGAGTTGGCGGCTAAGTTGAGTATCGTACAACTCGGGAGTTACTTGAGTAATTGGACTGATGGGAATCTGGGGATGTGGAAGGTATGGACTCTTTTTTCATGGTGGATTAGAGATCACGGACTGAATTTTTGATTCAGGGACAAGATGGCGCCGTCTTTCTGAGCGTATTGAAAGGCACTGACACGCAGTTACGTCCTCAGATCAACACACCCAAAGATCTTGGTCCCATCGTTCATGCAGCTTTGCAAGTCCCTCCCGGGAAGAACATTCTCGGCGCCAGCTTCTCCATGTCGTGGACCGAGCAATTCAGGAGTTGGTGCGAGATGATGGGCTTGAAATATGGTGGTCTGAATGAGACTACACTGGAGCAATTCGAGAAGTTCATTCCCGTTCCTGGGCTTGGAAAGGAGATTGGTGAGATGATGCTGTTTGAGGCTGAATTTGGATATAATGGTGGTGATCCGAGTGTTGTACTGCCTGGAGATGTAAGTCTTTCGCGCTCCTCATTTGGAGAAAGTGAATTACTGACTGGTTGTTAGCTTGGGATTGAGTGCCCTTTGACCAGCTGGGAACAGTATGTCAAAGAGGAGGATTGGTCGAAGGTACTCGAAAAGCTGGTGTGAAGCATCTTGGTTGAAGTCTCGCTTCTATTCTGTACGACTCGCGAAACGGAAGGGGGTTATATCATATATGATGCAATAATTATACCTGAGTGCAAGTTTAGCTTGAAATGATATATTCTGGGGACTGCTACGCCGCAAATAGTCAATCAAGACAACGATCCCACCAATCAACAGGTTCCTTTCGTTTGGGGGCCATATATGAAATTTTGGTGGTGTTCTCAGCCGCACCACGCTTCCCCTATCTGTCATGCACTAAATCCATTTGAAATCTGACAGCTCCCCTCATTTCCAAAGAACGAGGCTCTCAATCTCTCCTTTAGAATAAAACAACACTCTTCTTTAGTAATCGTCGCTGATCAAACCCAACATGTCGTCTCAAATCGAAGAGCTCCTCCCTCTAGAAGTAGGAAAGGTGAGACCCCACCAACAAGCCTCCTAACAATAATTAACCTGCAAACAGGGCTGCCACATGCGTTCCTTCATCAACCACGTATGCTTCTCACCCCACCCCTCCACAATCCGCTCAAAGGCTAACCCAAACACACAGTCCAAGCTCGAAACCGAGCCCGGATACAATTAGTCAGACGTGACCTACGACGGCGCAGACTCCTCAGACGTCCTAGCTATCCCAAATCACTGGCACCGAGTTAGCCCTCTCCCCAAAAAATCTCTACCTCACTGATCAATAACCCAGGACCACGATGAAATAATGGAAGTCCTAGAAGGGGGCATGATATTCTACCTCGATTTCAAAGAAATCGTCCTCTCAGCTGGCGATGAACCGCTTTTGATTCCAAGGGGAAGGGTGCATGGATTTACCGTCAGTACGTCTCCCCTCCCCCAAATAACCCCCCTAGTTGAAGTCTGGAACTTGGTTAATGAGGGGAAACAGTCAAAAACCAACCCGTCCGCTTCACAGAACGCACACAACCCAGCGGGACATTCAAAGCGCGGTTCTTCCAAGACATGTTCCAAGGCGGAAACGGAGAAATGCCTGGGTTTTTGTTCCTGATGAGGGTTTTTTATGATGGGGATACGATTCCTAGCTTGCCTGGGGGATGGAAGGGGTTGGATTGGTTGGTGAATTTAACTTTGAGGGTGGGAGAAGTGATGGGATTGGGCTGATTAGTGGGTGTAGTTTATTACTGTTGTGGGGTTTTTGGCGAAGTGGTTTGCTGCTGCGAAGCCGGTGGAATTGAAGAAGAAGGTTGAGTAGGATGGAAGTTTTGTGATTTGCGGGGGTGGGGCAGTGGAGAGGGAAGTAAGAGCGAGTCGGAGTTTGGTAGACGCGGATTGAAAACGAGGCTTTGGTGTGAATACGAGTTTTGCTTTATGGAATATTTGATGTGGTAATAATTTCAAGTATTTATCGTTACTTTTAGCGCGTCAAAAGCAAACAGGATGACATGCGCAAGCAAACTTGGTCGGAAAGTGGGGATCGCGGGGTTACACGACGCAACTGTGGCGATCCTTGACCGCGTAAATAATTGGAGGAAAATTTGGAAGCTCAAATATTTAATATGGAGTTTGCAGCTTGCAAGGATTGATCGTAGGCCCACTGCATATACTCAAATCTGACCTCAACTGGCTTTCCGTGAGCTAGGGGTGTGCTCAAAAGCGACAATACGATTCCATTTCCTTTGGGATAGATTGATGAGACGATATACTGATGGCACTCTGAACGACTAACAAGACAGCATAATGGACGATTGTCGAAAGCCGAAGGAATTTGAGCAATGAGAAGAAAAGCCGTGACATACGGAGAGCTCTGCTTAGCGCTTGCTATCTCTAAGAACACTTGTCAAGTCATTAGTCGGAATGAAACAAGGGAAGTCGTCGTGTACTGTACAGGTGTGTTCTGCAGGACTAGCTTCATATCTGAATGTTGACTTCAACACAGGTATCTTTACTCAATCTAATTCGTCGCGCAGCCCGCACGAGAACGATCGTCCCCAACCGCAGCGAGGCCACATCTCCGAAAGACTTCGTGGAGGCCAGCTTTATAGTTGACTCACACACTGTGCGAAACATTGTGTATCAATGGAGACTGCTGCCGCCATGTGCCTCAGTCTCCCTCTTCAACGCAACGAAGTCGCGCAACGTTCGCAAAAAGAACACAGGAAAACAAACAGCTTGGTCCCACCACTGTCAACCTTCAAACTCCCACGAACAGCCGTCATACGGGAAGGTCTAAAGGCAAATGTGCTCCTAAAGGGTCGATATATGATCGCAGATCGCCTGCACATCACCAACTCTGGGTTGACGTCCCATTTTCGCCCGCCATTGTACCCAGCCAGCAGCGGCAAATGGGCAGATATCGAAAATGTATTTGAAAAGGCTTCAATTCGAGGTCGAGATATCGCTTTGGATGTTCGACGGGCTCGAGTCGAAAATGGGAGGTGTCGCAATGCGGACCTCTCGGCGATCCCTGCGAACTTTTTGCGGGCATTTCTCTGGTGCGACAACTGCCGGCAGATCTACTTCGTAGTGGTCTCTAGAGGAAGGAACGTGCCGTATTGTTTCTGAGAAATTCTGATGTGCTTGGAATTTCTGTTGCGTTGTGTCTCGAAGAAAATGCGCCTAGCCAGCAGCCAGCTGGTAATCGGTGGGAGTCGGACATTCCTCAGAGAGAGTGTATTTAATTAGTCGTCAGGCGCAAGCCGAGCAAACTTTCCCCTTCTACACTGCTTTACCAGGGGTTTGGGGGTGGGGAATGGTCCGGGCGGTTTCTCCGAGTAGTTTTAAGTCGTAAGGGCTGAGTGCAGATAAGGTTAGACTTGCGATCAGCCGTCGCTACCTAGGGACCTGGTGTCAGGTACCTAGCAGGATCGAGCATCATCGAACCTTACTCTCCGACCCGGTCTCACACTAGTGGATAGACTAATCAGCAGATTGAGACCCCAGGATAGATACTGAGACAGGCCTGCTGCAATGCCGTTGTTGTTCTCACCATTGAAGTCAGTCCTAGCCTTTCCTAGCAAATTCTTGTCGCCAGAAAACAGAAACTTGTTCTTCGAAAACAGGCTTATTTTTGTTTGAAAAGGTTCAGCGGGAACTAAAGTAGAAACAGTCTAGGACCACACCCGTGGATCGAATCCTTAAACGAATTATGTGTTTGGTCAGTGGCTGTTAGCTGCCTCGCGGTGGACAAAGAAAGTTGCACTAATTATCCGTACGCACAGGCCATAATTAGTATACAGCTTTTTTGGTCCACCGATGTCTGATCAAAAGTGGCTTATAGACTTCCAGTGTACCTATCCTCAATTCGGCCACTTCGCTCGTGGACGCTGGCCGCCCGGGCCTCAAACAGAACAAGATTACTGGTACCACTGCCAATTGAGGTCTTACAAAATATTGAACTGCGATCCAAGATTCACAATTATCCATGCTGCTGCCCAACTGCTTGGACCCCGGCAACCCTTGCTTTTACGAAGTACAGTTGGCAAGGACATTGCATTTGCATGGGTGCCCTGTCCGGTTCAGTCGCCCAGAATTTGAGTGGCTTACTTCGTACTTCGAAGTAAGTTGGTGATATCTTTGGTGTGAGCGCACCGACCAAGTCAACCACTTTTTCCGCCAACCCAGAGCAATCCTGTTCACCCATACTATTGGGACCCCAGTAATCAAGATTTCCGCAATTTTTGGGGGCCTCGGCCTTTGCGTTAGATACCTGCTGATATTGTTCAGGATGATCTTTGAATACTCCGTATTCTGTGCGGAATTATAATTAGTCTTGACACATCAGGCTCGGAAGCACTTTCCGGGCAAAACTAACAGCCTCCAACGATGAGGGAGAAACGCGATCACGTTCTATACGCAGGCCAATCATTTGCGGTTTGCTGTTGTACAGTATGAGTTCCTAGAATTCCCTTGTCTACGCTACCCACCATTCTCCTAGTTTCCTCACGATTACCACAGGGCTGCCTAGCGTTCAAGGACCCCTAATCTCTGTTGGGCGTTACTCCACTCCCGCTAACAAACATGGTGACAGAAGTCCGTGCCCTCAGGGCATTTTATTCGCCAAAAAACCCCTCCCAAATTAAGACTCTTCTAGCATCACTGCAAAGAATTAAAAAATCACTTGAAATAACTCTTTATAATTTTATATGTAAATAATTCGATATCGAAACTATTATAATCTCCCAAAATTTTTATTATATTAATAAAATTTAAAGAAATTGAACGAAATGCCCTGAGGGCACGGACTTTTGTCATCATGTTCGTAAGACCTCCCAGTAACGCACATTCGCGCCCATCAGCAGCAAAGAAGGTTTACAAAACTAATCTGCCGGTAGATGGCGGCTAAATATCTTGGCGGGCGCAATGCCATAGGAGCTAACTCCTGCCCGGGGATTCTGTGCTTGATTCTGTGCGCGGTAGTCCCTTGGAAGGATGAACGCATGAACACTCATTAGCGGTTAGCTAGAGGCCGAGTAGTATCCTCTTTCCGGACCTCCGACTAGTGGCCTAGTCACTTTTTTCGACGTGGGGTGAACTCCCTTCATCGTCCCGGCTGATGTTTGACGCTTTGTTTCCGTGGCGCACACATAGGCGCTCAACAGGTGCGGATCCGGCCAAGCAAAACGTCAACTCCGTCAAGCGCATGGCGCCTTGCGGCTGTCCTTGCCACAGCGAAGGATTTAGTACCGTTTGAACCCCTAATTTTACACCATCTCATCTTCGAAGGCATCCTTTCATTCATTACTCTAAACAGATGGCAAGACACATACAACTGACTCGGGGCAATTTCAAGCGCTAATTTTACAACTACCTTTCAAGGAGTCAGAATGCTCTGATGTTGGTAGCCGAGATAATGCGGCTCTTCGACTGTCAACGCCTATTTCGGAAAATGGCATTCTTTTTTCCAGGGATTGGTATTATTGTTCGTCCAAGACGCCCTCCCATCTAATGGAACATGCTGATCTCGAATACGCGTGTGGCTCAAACACTGGAATAAGTGCTGGTATTCCCACGGTGGCTTCGGGTTTCGAGGACAATGGATTGTCACATTTCAAGCACACATCCCCCTCAAGAAGTGAGCATCAGCCCTTTTCTTTGGTACAGTTTTCCTACAATCTATGCTCAGTCTTGGAGTCGTTCTACTTCTATATAATTCCCCATTCGTCATTACTGTCCTCGTCTCCGAAGGAGTTGATGTTACTGAGCAGTCATATATAATGGCACGCACACGCCGAATACCAGATGGGAGGGTCGAATGCGACTTCCCGTCCATCAACTGTCATGCTTACTTCAAACGGCGCTATGATATGCTGCGGCATAAAAGAGAATACCACAATGGGCGCAGTCAGTGTCCACAGCTCGGATGTCACTACGCAACAAAGAGGCTGTATCGAATGACGAAGCATATCAAGAAGGAGCATACAGGCAAGCAATATATTATTTCGATGGACGATGAATTCGATATTGGATAACTGACCTGATGATAGTGAATCCGAGTTTGCCTTCGGATCCTACAATGTCGCAACTTGCCACACGCATGACCACCCCGCCAATCCAGCACGAGGGTAAGAATCCAACACCCCCCAACACTCCTCAGTGAGGAATACCCCTCTGAATAAGACAGATGTCCTTTACCCCGACACGACCAATACCTTCACACAAGAATCCGACTGTCCTCAGGTTCCTCAGGTCGGTGCCATCACTATGCTTGCTTGTCCCGATATTCGCAGCAGCATCCACGATTTCGACACTCTCCAGCAACCGCCATGTTCCTATAAAATAGCCAAAGAATCTAAGACTCGAAACCTTTTTGATCCTTCAACACTCGTCGGCTATGAAGGACCAGCTCTCCTAAGTGACTTCGTCGCTGGAGCAGCCGAGCCGAGCCAGCCAATGCTATCATCCCTTTCCAGCTGGGGAAATGGGAATTCCTCACACGTCAAATATGATCTCAAGAGCCGATACACACCCTTGGATACTCCTACAACCTTCGACTTCAATCTGCTTGATTTCTCGAACGATTTCTCAGGCGAAGTGGCACGACCGAGGCAGCTGAACCAAGAAATAACGTCCTGTCTTCCCTACCATGGAGAAAGGATATTACCCTACAGCAATTCCGCTACTCAAGATCTGCACACGTCGATCAGTTCGAGTTCTACTCATACATTTTCCCACAATTCCACCTCTCCATGCGAGGAAGCTGTCCCAATCCATTTTGGCCATTATCCTAGTCGTGCCGCAGCCCTATCCATGGATGCTGCATTATATGAGATCGACTATCGCTTCGGGACTCAAGACAGTGGCCTGCATTCAGACGTACCCCGGGGCTTGAGTGCCCTTGAGGTTTAGGAAGCGGAGGGGGATGGCTCCATGGTATATGATTGGGCTTATGCTCTGTATACGCGCTTCTAGGTGCTTTTTTATCTCCGCTCTCTCTTTTTCTTACTCTTTTAGTTTGTGTAGCAACTTCATATATGACAAAAATGAGTTATGCTGTTCATGTAGAACGCAGACTTTGGGAATGGGGGTTAAGCGAAAGTGGGACCACCCCGGCGTTCGAACCTTTCTATAATGCCTCCTGATGGATAGGAAAAGCGGTCTGAATTTTCAAGTATCACCGCGAGTGGAATTAGCAAGGTCGGGGATAATGAGTACCGCTTTTTTAGTTCATTGCAAGAATATAACTCGCCACTCGAGCGCGGACTGTATTCCAAGTCGTTTCCCACGTTCAATTCATCTTCCAACATTGGCTTCACACATTTATGTGCATGAAAAAAATTCACGGTTTTAAGTTACCAGTTTTTATATAAAAGATTTCAAGTCATAATAAGTTTGGGGGATTCATCGACTGTCATCGCAAAAGACCAAGGAAGAGCAAAAGATATCGCAAGCCCAACGTTGTCGTTGGTGTATTTCAGTTTGTGCAGCGGGGGAACCGAGGCCTCCCAGACGCACTGGAGTTCAGTATGAGGCATATAAGACAGACAAGAAGATGCAGAGCTTGCACAAGATGGCAACACGAGCCAAAAGGTTACTCCACCGGATATTTCGACTGCACAGGAAGCTCCAGTGGGGACGAGTTTCTTCAACGAACGTGTGGAAAGCAGCCAGGTGCCCGGCTTCTACTGACCAAGAGCTCGGGTACTCCTAACGGCGCACTTGTCACTGAAAATCCCCAAAGACTGGTGCCTTTAGTACTTTCCTGGAAGTTTATTTAGTTACCTGATTGGATTGGGAAGTATGATTTGATTGATAAAGAAGACTGGAGTAATTACTTCGAGTGAGCAATGAGAATTGGTGTAGGGAAGTAAATACGAGACACGGACCATGAAACGCTCATTGTTGAAACCGAACTGAATTGTGTCGAAGAAGAATGGAACGAGGTCTAGAAGATTTGGAGGTCCCTTCGAATTTCAGGGTACGACAATACTCAACACTGCTTCAAGAGCAAAGGCAAAAGGAGTAACGACTAGGGGATCCTAAGCATACTCATCCGCCAGCCCTCGTAGCTATCTAATCAGGTGGTAAATAGAATCCATGGCTTATAGTGAAGAATAATGTTCTTTATTGCATTTCCACAATAGACGGGATATTTCATGGTGAAATCAACGACAGTGGGCCTAGCTCTATTACCTTAAATCTCACGACAAAACAATGTCAGGGTCCTTTCGAGGGATCCCCCCACTGGCTTTGTGTATGATTGGACGCTCAATGTCCGACGGTTGTGAAAACTTCCTGGACACCGAACCTGCATCTCGGTTGCAGCAGTTGCAATTGCAGAAGGGGGGCAGGTAAATGCTCTGCTTACGTACATCTGTGGCACAGACCATTCGCGTTCCTTCAAGATAGGCTACCAGATCATACTGAGCTCCTGTCCAGTAAGATTTCAAGCCATACTCTCTTCAGGGATACGCCTCAAGCCTTTTGCCTCTCTTCCCGTCCACAATGGAGCAATCCAACCAGGAGCCGGGCGTCCCCGAGCCCCAACAAATCCACATGGAGCTCCGCACCGCTGAAAACAGCGCCGCCCATGTCCTCCCCAAGCTCCATGCCATGAAAGAAACTAACCCCCATCTAACCCTCCTCGACGTCGGCTCCGGCTCAGGCACTATCTCGGTCACCCTAGCCAAAGTTATTCCTGACGGCTATGTTACCGCTATCGACGTTAACGAAGCTATCCTGCCTCGGGCCCGTGCTAACGCCGAAATGGCAGGCATTACTAACATCGAGTTCCAGCTAGGCGACGTTTATCAACTTCCTTATGCTGATGCTAACTTCGATGTCAGTTTTTGCCATCAGATGCTCACGCATTTGAAGGAGCCGTCAGATGCCCTACGCGAGATGATTAGGGTCACAAAGCCAGGCGGTATAATTGCGGCTCGGGAGGGCGATCTCGAGACGGAATGTATTTGGCCTGAGTTGCCGGGGCTAATTAAGTTCCACAAGCTTGCGGCAAGCATGATTAAGGCTGCCGGGGGCTCTGCCACTGGTGGTAGGCAGTTGCTTCCCTGGGCGCTGAAGGCGGGCGTGGAGAGGGAGAAAATCACGCTTAGTTATAGTACGTGGTCGTATGATACGCCCAGTGATAAGAAGACCTGGTGTAAGTCCAATGTTATTCCGTGTAGATATGAGTTTGAAATTAACAATGATTGATGTTTAAGCCCAAGCTTTGATAGACCGATGTCGAGCTGGTCGGTTGCGGGATGGAGGCATCAAATCTGGAATGACTACAGAGAGTGACCTAGAAGAAATGGCCAAGCATTGGGAGGAGTGGGCAGAGAGAGAAGACGCAAGCGTAGCTATGACACATGGAGAGATCCTTATCCAGAAGTAGGCGTGAGGGGTTAGGTTGTGTTTAATTCCATTCGTAGTTGGGTGAAAGAATACAGATGTCACAATCCCCCCAAGTATAGACCGATTTGATGTGGAGAATCCTTCAGAAATATAAGTCCTAGGGCTTTATTCGCTGCGGAGGTACTCATAATAACGTAGCACTTGTCGCTGAAATCCACGAGATCACAAGTATTCTTCCCAACACCATTTATGTATGAGCATGAGAAGGCACCAGTCATATATAGCCAAGGGAGCCTCTTGCCAAGTATGAGGCCAAGACAGCAGTGTTCTGAGATAGGTTGTCAATTGGCTGCAAAAGAAACGACTAGCCGTCCCATTTCGAAGTGGCTTGCAGGATTAGCTGATGTCTTCCGTCAACAAGTTCTACTGACCACTTAGATTCGAACTTGGCACGCAGGAGCTGAAAACCAGAGACACCTCAAATCTTGGTTTCTAGTGTTTCTGGTACGCCACATGGTGTATGCACCTTCACCGAGGCAAAAGACATGTCTTGGTTTGAATTCTGGCGAGAATAAATGCACCTTGATATCCCCCTTCACGGCCACATATTACTCGACCAAATATTTACGATACAAGTTCAACTTGAAGATTTACGAGTCTTGATCATTCCACAGCTTCACAAATGAATTTCAAATTGCTCAGACTAGGAATTTCTTTCCTCGCACTTCTTCTTTCAACACCACAATGTAATGGTACGTCTCAAACAGTATACTACTTAATATGATGAACTCGCTAAACGATCTACCTAGCAGCTATATGTAACGACTACATCGTTGGCACTGCTCCATTCTGTGGAGGTCGAACTACGGATTGCAAGCAAGGATATCACTATGGTGGCAATGTCAACGAGGGGTGTGTGTTGGGCAACAAGGTCAAATGTGTGTGCGATGACAGGAACTGTAATCCTTGTCAGGATTATTTGATAGGGACAGCTCCATTCTGTGCCGGTGGAAATGGAAATTGTAAGCCTGGTTGGAAACGTGCGGGTAGGGTGAAAAGTAATTGTTTCTCTGGAAGCAAAACATACTGCCAGTGTGATATACGATGTGTTCAATCGGCTTCTGTGTTGGATGGAAACTCAAAGGAGCTATGATCTGCTCTTCCACCATTTCTGTTGGCTTTGGTCTATTGCAAGTTGGAAGTGGACTCGCAAAAACAATCAGGGACAGAGTTTCAATGGGTTGCGTATGGAGTGGTGTAGTATTGACTGCCTAAGGAGCTAGGATGCAGGAGGTGCAGGAGAGGCAGGAAAGTGGGTCGAGTCATGTGACTATATTCACTGGAAATATTTATTTCATTCTCACTCCAGCGTTCAAACGAGAACTACCAACACTGAAGTTTCGCAAATCTCAAAAATGAATGTGATGTTATTTAAAGACTCCGAAGACTGCTTGCTGATTCATTGAATCTACCATACGAACTGCAGTCATCCATTTCAGTTGGCTGGATCTGGTTCGATGATAATTAACTCAGGCTGAATATTGAGCGCAATTGTATCACCCTTAATTGTCAGAATGTCATGGAAGCGAACATTCTTATTGGTATCAAGCCGGAAGACCTTATCATCGCGATTGACGCCGTCCTGCTGCAACCATTCTTCAAACCCATTAAGACCTGGGCCAGTCTCCTTGATAAAGACAACGAGGCGGCGGAACAATTTTGGCCAAATCACTGATGTTTTCAGAGATTCCAAGTCGGAAACCTCTGCAGGGTGGTTTAGGTCACCCGTTGCACGCGGCCAGATCCCTTTCTTCGCAGTCCGAGCGGCCTGGGACTTGGTTGCCAGGTGCTCCCGTAGTTTGGCCGGCAATGTTCCGTAGAAGGCTGGGAATACTTGACCATCCGCAAGCAGCTTAGTGTTGACCGATCTGTCAATGAGCGTGTTATCGACCGTGACTGTTGCTCCGTCATCGCCAGGACCGTTGCTGCCACCCTTGTACACGAACCCGATAAGTCGCCCATTTGCATCAATGCCATTGGACAGTACGAAGCCAGGAAGACTGTCTTTGTTCGCAGACTCGATTTGGTTGGGATGCTTCTTGGAAAACACCACATTCGTGAACCCGAGGCTGGCCAACAAGATATCGCGGGCTTTGTTGCCCCCAGTGAGCTCCTGATGAGTGTTTTCGAAGTGCGTCTCTAGTGCATCAATCGCCTCGAGGCGCACAGAGATACCGCGATCGTTGATTTTGGGAGGTCTGCCCGATCTTCGTGGAATGTCCCACACCAGGTCTTGATTGTCTGGTGCGAACTTCACTGTATCGCCATCAGGCTCGGGGCCATTGTTCGGGAGGTCGGAATAGCGGATGACAAACTGTCCATAGAGTAGCGTATATTCAGCCATGTTGAGAAGGATTTTAGATGTTGAATAGAGTAGACGTTGTGTTTATGATTTGTTCGGAACTTAAGAATGATAAACGTAGCCGATGAGAGAGGATCGATGCTGTTTAAATACATTCTTGCCGAGCCCAGGAAGTATGCTGGTGGCTTAATTCCACCGCCTGACCATTGCCGGAAGATACCGAGACCATGACCGCCGTCTTCAGCTTGTGTTGTTTTGAGAGAGTCGTGAGAATAGGGCGTGGAAGAAGCAAGGGACACTGAAGCCACCATTCACTGGAATCTACAGAGTTGAGATATTTAGCCTTCTCAGCCTCTCCGCAGCAAAGAGTGCTAGAACTTATGGAAATCTAGGGACACTACAGCTCCACGAGCTCTATGGTCTGAGATGATATGTATATATTCGGTGCATTGCATTCCATATCACACAATGCTGCATAGATTAATCAGTCGTACGTACGGGGAAACCTCTGTCTGATGGGAACAAGAGCTCACAGTTGGTCAATCTCTAAGAATCCATTGAGCTCAGCTGTTGACTAGTTGTACCCATTGGGGTCGTGGCTTCTTGGCATGGCTGATACAGCATTCAGCTGGGACTTGCTTTTCAGATTCCTGCCTCAACGTCCAATCTCAAGACACTCCTGACACCCGAGGGGTCCAGCCTGAATGGAAGTGAGTTTAGTCTAAGCTCAAGCTCGTGCTTAGCTCATGTTACACTGCATATCCAAGCTGCCATATTGAAAAGAATGTCACGACTTTGGATAGCCGAACTCTTGAAAAATATGTGATCATAAGTTTGGAAAATTATTGCTTATAATAAAAAATGACCAAGAAAAATTGTCTGAATTGATGTGGGAAATGTGGCTGGGTAATGGCGTCACACAATATAACCTCACCACGCAGATTACTGGAGGAAGAATATCTAGCCTAACTACTTCAGAACAAAACTGCAGAACACAAGGACATGGACACTACAGCTGCAGAAAAACAAACAATCACCGCAAATCTGGATAATAACACTTCCCAAATGAAATTGTCCCAGTGCTGTCTTCAGTATTGAACGACCCGACTCAGATAGCGATGAAGAAAGCATCTATGTATATGAGCGCATATCTGGTATAACCTAAGACAATCCAGAATAGATTATGTTACACGAAAAGAAACACCACAATCTGGCTATTGACGCGGGACCAGCTGAAGAAAAAATGCGTAGGAAACGTTTGGAAGGAGAAAATCACGAGTCTTTGCTTTGAAGATAAGGCAAGGATACCATCAAGAGACATGTCGACCGGCGCAAAGATGTCACCAGACACCGGATATTTCAGTAGGCATCTCACGCAGTTCCTTTGTAGATTCCACAACTCGTTTGCCACTTGGCAGTCGAACCTTGACTTCAGGGTATGTCACTCCGCCCTTTTGTCGGTTCAACGCTGATGAGCCGTCGGGGATGCCATGGCCCAGCTTGGAGGTTGATTGGCATCCTTCATAGCAGTATCGGTGCGGGCAAAACAATACGGACGACTCTCCTGCTGTTGGTAGCATCTTCTCTTTACGGCCAAAGAGCCTTGAGAACAGAATCTTGCCGTTGTTGCCTGCCCGCCTTGTCGTGTTTCAAGGTACAACCACGACCGAGAGCCCAAGGACTCCAGTCTCTATTCGATATTGTATCCTATCCCGCAATTGAAACCCGTGTAGACAGTGACTGCGAACTTTCCGTCGAGGAGATAGATAATTATTGTAACGGTCCTACGGTGCACCGGCAGCCTATTCGATCGAGGTAAAAAGGCCGCGAAAGTCGTTATTCCAGATGTGATCAGACAAAGAGACAGCATATCGCGAGTAGTTTGGATAAAGGTGCGCAGCGGCGAGCAGGAATTCGAGGTCTCGCGGAGATCTCGATCGAGGGAAGATGTTGGGTTTATCGTCGCTCCGTCGGGCTACATAATTCAGGGGTGGCGTTGCGACCGAAACGCTTCTTGGCGCTGCTCTTCATTCAGGGTGCAGGTGTCGTCTCAATTCAGCAGACAGTCTCGAGGGTCGCTGCGAGATTCATAACGAAAAAGAGGTTCGTGTGGTATTCAAGTTGACACCAAGATGATATGTGAGGAAACGGGGGATGGTGACGCCAATGAAAGAAGAAGGTTCTCTGTAAGAGCCGCAGCGTGCCATCGCGCCCTGCCAATCTCCCGTCCTGGGTCTTCAGCGGGATCCAAAGAGCCTGACTCGCGGGTCAATTTAAGGTGCTGGTTTGCTTCCAACATGAATCGAATGCGTCCATTACATTTGTTAACAGATATGGCAGGGGATCGGAATGACAATATTTGCTGTAAACCTGACTGGATCCGGAATGAAATTCCAGCAAGTCAAGAGGCTAGGCAGGTATTCCAGTTCCTTCGCCTGCAAGTTGCGGGCTTGTGGAGCGGTCATTGGCAAGCACATCGATCGCTCAGCTCGCACCAGGGAAAGCCTAACATTCCTTGCCATTATTGCCCCTGGTGGAAATGAGCCTCGTGTACTGAATAACTTTACACTTCTTGAGTCTGGAAAATCCGGTGCAAAGGATAAGATAGGCTATTTGCATCACTTGGAGATACAACTGTTGACGGAATGCGTCTTGGATTTCCCGCAAAATCGATAATTTGTATCGCTCAACAGAAAGCCCTGTGCCACTGAGAATTTCAGCAGGTCAGGTCACCCCACTCCCAGACGGCATTCAACGACATAAGTGCAATGCACGCGATCCCGAACCCAGTCCTTCGATCACGATTGGCCCCAACAGGTAGATTGCTTGGATGCTTGGGAAATCCGTATAGTAGCGGAAGTGTTTGCTTATTTATCGACCTGTTCATGAGCGAAGTATCCTTGTTTAAAAGGGTTACCTTCGTAGCGCAACTTGGTATCATCCATCATAGCCTCTGGGAATTTCTACCCACGGCACGATACTATTCTTGATCTGTAGTTCTCACAGCCTGCAATAAGAAGCTTAACCACTTCATGTGGTCTTAGTACAGAGACAACGACCATCTAGCTATTTGTTGTAGCCATTCATGTTAGTTTGAACTCACTTTGGGCCGCCCGACTTCTCTGCCCTCAACCTGGGATATCCATGCATCTGACAACTGAAGCAGGATACCGGGTTCGAAGAGTACAAGCATACGATTTCCCGCACCGGATTCGATTCCAAAATGGATTTCTAGTACATGACATCTGTGCTGAGTTTGTTGTCTCCAAAGCCTTGCCTTTCCACGGCACTGTTAGGCGCGCACGGGATTTCCGTAGGATCTTACCACTCAATTCTTGAAGTTACCATGGGATGCACCCACAAATATCCGCCGCCGAGAAGATATAATGCAAATGCCCTTGCTGCAACAATACTTCGAACCGGCATCAGGGGGCATGTCGCCGAAGCCTGAGGCAATACTCTGAATTCTCAATCATTTGTTTCTTTGCACTGCTTGCACAGTCTTGCACCATCTTCATGCCTTGTCTCTTGTTCGTCCATCGAATGCACCTTGCGTTCTGTCACACAAGTCTCCATGAGACCCGGGAAAAGGGGTTAAGCGAAAGCGGGGGCCCTTAAGGGTGAGCTTCGAGAACAGATTTCTTCGGTGAAATTCTTCTTAGCCCAAATGCTTGGACCATTTCTCGGAAGCAAGATACAGTTAGATCTCTACCAGTATTCTAGATACCAAGCGATTAAGATAACTCTTGATTACGCCCAAGAATCATCGTCGACTTCGCGTCCTCCTACACTCCCCAATTACCCTTCTCGTTTCTCCGACAATACCTTCGTGGATCCATGTCAAAAACAAGTAAGTCTCCAATCAAATGTTCTCCTGGTCCCCAGCTCTCACCGACTCATGTCACGCCGCAATCATGACAGACCTCGTGGAATTGCCCCATCAAAATCTGGGTGATGAAAAAGCCAAACGACATGTACGACAATTATGAGAATAACAGTGGGAAAACACACTCCCATGTTCAGATCTAAGAAAGGTAGTGGGAAATTGTGATTGACGTGGCCAAATTGCATATGTACGAATAGGCGTTGCAGGAGCGCCTCAGCCAATTAACATCGAAAGCCTTTGTCTTGGAAAATTGGACATGGAATGTCGAGCGCCAGTCGAAAACAGTGAAAGCCTAGAGTCAACAGTGTTTACGCAATATACCCCATGCGGTTGAAGCCAAGGCGAACTTGGGGCCCTCGAGGCTGACCGGCCAATTCCCGCCGCGCTCAACCGTGGACAATGGCTGTTGAAACGAGGCCGACGCCCTTGCACCTAAAGCCACTCACATTGAAGGCACCGAGATAGACATCGTCATCGTTGAGCGTGCGTGCTCTGCCCAGCTATTCTGTGGCTCGATAAATGCGTCTGGGAACGACCCCTGAGGTCCATCATGATAGCCCTATTACGGGGATATGAAAT
>Ga0247778_1000215_pt1 | contig 98580 bp, 98 predicted proteins | sample UWRJL049202B5_FD_179939 | JGI IMG/M metagenome (GOLD analysis project Ga0247778, IMG submission 179939) | Plant litter microbial communities from Arlington Agricultural Research Station in Wisconsin, United States - UWRJ-L049-202B-5 | ecosystem: Environmental > Terrestrial > Plant litter >... | reverse complement strand
AGCCTACGAAGGCCTCAAAGCATTCCGTTCCCCCTCCGACACCATCACCATCTTCCGCCCCTCAAAAAACGCTTCCCGATTACAGCATTCCGCGGCTTTTATATCGATTCCTCCCGTGCCTGAAGAGGTGTTTATGGAGTGTGTAGAAGCGGCTGTGAGTTTGAATGCCGAGTTTGTGCCGCCGCATGAGACGGGGGCCGCGATGTATATCCGGCCCTTGATTTTTGGCAGTTGTGCGCAGCTGGGACTGAGTCCGCCGGAGGAATATATGTTTTGTGTTTATGTGCTGCCTGTCGGTGTGTACCATGGCGTGCATCCCGTTAAAGCGTTGGTTCTTGAAGAATTTGATCGGTCTGCGCCTGATGGGACGGGGTCGGCTAAGGTTGGGGGTAATTATGCGCCCGTGCTGAGGTGGAGTGAGAAAGCGCGGAATGAGGGGTATGGCATTACGTTGCATTTGGATAGTAAGACGAGGAGCGAGATTGATGAGTTTAGTACGAGTGGGTTTATTGGGGTTAAGGGGAGTGGGGAGGATGTTACGTTGGTGGTGCCGGATAGTAAGTGTGTTATTGATAGTGTGACGAGTGACAGTTGCTTGGAGATTGCGAGGAGTAAGGGCTGGAAGACTGAAAAGAGATCCGTGAGTCCTCTTTTCCCCTACCTGAAACTTTTACTAATTAGTTAAAGATCAAATACGAAGAACTTCCCGAATTCACCGAGGTTCTTGCAGCTGGCACGGCGGCGGCTCTCGTTCCTATCAAATCCATCACCCGAACATCACGCAATGAGACCACAGAGTACATCAAAGGCGACTCTGAAGAGCCGGGTCCAATCTGCGTAGAGCTGTTGAGAGTCTTGAAGGGCATCCAACAGGGTAAAGTCAAGGATACTTTCGGATGGAATATCGAGGTTGGCAAGGTAGATGCGAGCAAGTATGATGCCGGCAAGCAGGCAAATGGCGTTAATGGAGAGAATGTCGATAGATTGCCGTAAGGAGTTAGAGAATTAGAATTGAAAAGTTGTCTCCAAGGTACACTGGCTGTGTACGTTTTTGCCTCTTTGTCGTGGAAAATTGGTAATTTTCTCAACACCTCTTTAGCCGCGACAATACTTGAACTCCTCACTCTCACTATTCCTAATCTAATAACCCCCAATCCTCTCCTCCAAGCTCTCAGACCCGCTCACTTCCACACACATTTCAGTACACCTGTTTTCGCTCTACACAGCTGTCCCAGATTGTGCTTCGTCTACCTCTCCCCAACCTAGATTTCTTCTTCCCATCCATCCTGAGGACAGACTTTGCCGGGCATTAAAGAAAGGTCTGACGTTGCGTATCGGAATGCATATCCTGACCTTTTTGTGATTTGGGAAAATGGAAGCTGGGAAGGGATTTAGCCGTTTTGGTTTCGGTGTTGTTTGCAATTGGGTTCAATAGATAGATCCTAGGAAGTATGTATTGCGAGATCGAAGATCCTAGGCTGTGTAGCTAGGCGTTTGTCAAAGAGATGGATGGGGCTCGAAGAAAGAGTGGAGGTTGCTAGAGATCATAATTTGGGTAGGATCTGGCCATAGGGACTTAGTAGTGGTATAGCCTACTTCGTAGGCAATGCATATCTTGCCTTGGGAATAGTTAAGAACTGTGTCTGGTGGAACTAAGATGCCAAATGGAATAGGTTTCTTCTTCTATATCTGTTTCAAGAGAAGCCTCAAAAGTATGTCATCTTCTCGAAATGCCCTGGGAGTAGGTTTGGGTACTCAGATGAAATGTTGGCATTTGAAAGTGTCAGAATTCGTAGAAAATGCTCTCATACCCTTGTGCTCTAACTCCAACTGGAAAAGCATCGTCACATTCCAACTCCGTCGCAGTGCAGGCAGACGTCCTGTGAAACCAAAATCACCATGGGAAAGCGTTATATCCGCGCGCCTCGATGCTTTGATCCACCCACCTACATGTGGCCCTCATCACGGCAAGGTCCATAAACCCCGTCGACCCAAGCATCTTGCGCTTCTCGGCATGTAGCTGCGCGGTCTTGACACCAATGCAACGCGGGCAGACAATAGTACATGGGATATTCGGATACGTATCAAAGTCCTTTCCGGGAGCCTTCTTGACATCAACGTATCGTGCGGTTCTGCGAAGAGCACAATTACCAGCTTCCATACGTTTGATGACGTCCACCACTCCCACGCCGTAGAAGAGAAGAGGTTCGTCTGGGCAAGGTAAGACGATAGCGAATGCAGACTTCTCCTGGACCATCGCTTTATCATTCGAAGTTGCGTTGCGGGCAACGTCGAAGTTCACAAGCTGCTCGAATTTTCACACCTCCGCTTTCCGCTTGAAATCACCACATTTCTTCGGAAACTGAAAGTCGACCTCCTGGCAATGAAGCACCCCGCCACTTAAAGAAACAGCTTGGACCCAGCAATACGAATCTTCCTCTTCTTCTAGGATGTGTTTGAAAATCAGGTCCCACACCTCGGTCGGCAGTGCGTTCTTGACAGTAGTTAGGTTTGTAGTCTTGAGCGCGCGGAGTTGCTTGATGTAATTGATGGAGAATAGACGTTTGTTGAGTAGTAGGAGGGGTTTGTTGGCCAGGATCGGGGTGAGATCTGTCTTGGAGGTGATGGGCTTCATGGTTGGGATGGTTGTCTGTGGCTTTGTTAGTGTTGTTAATTGGGGGTATGATGAGAGATGATTACTGCATGAAATGGGAGTTCGATACCTGATCAGTAGTTGGAGAAATTGAGGTGATTGGGATGCGAGGATATTTAGACAGGCCCATGCGATGTTGTGGTTGGGACGGGATTGCAGAGTATACCATGAAGGCTTTGGAACACAAGCACCCAATATATTTCAGCTGCACTATGAGATTCACTTCAGAAGCAGAAATGGCCTGCTTTTTGGGTAGATCAATTCACTTCATGGGTCGCCCATTCGGGCTACACAGGATAAAACATTGATCTTGAAATAGTGAAGATTTCTCAATTTCGATCCGAACTTTGGGGACCCAGGGGTGATTTTAAGATACTTTCGTGCGGGAAAGGGGTTTTTTGGGTTTCAGGCTGGATTTGAGGGGATTTTGGATTCATCCAACTTGTTGATATACTTGGCACCAGCTGGAGTGCGTAGTATTATTGAAAGATTTGTAGATTGTAGATGGTGATTTCGTGAATCATTGAGCTTGCCTTCTCAGGTTTCCCAAGATTAAAAAGAATTCGTTTTGCTTTAATTATACGTGAACCCGAATGTTTGAATTTTATGTTGAATCTTATGTTACAGGAGGGCATAAAAGTGAATTATAGTATCTGACGTTGGCTTGGACTTGATATTCAATTTCAATCTCTCAATCACAAGCTAACCTTCGTCGACGTACCTATCCTCAACCACGCTTCACCGTATTCAATTCTCCACGAGCGCACAATCAACTAACTTTCGAAATTACAAAACAAATGCACAATCACAAAGAGTCAACTTTCCACGATGAAGCCCATCACCTCCAAAACAGACTTGACTAAACTGCTCGCCGACGCCTCTGTCTTGATGCTGAAATCGAACCACGAAGGCATCCGCTACTTGACCCAACTTCTCGCATCGCCCTCCAGCACCATCACCTCCAAAGCCGGCATCTTTCTCCCCAACGAACTCTGGAACAAAATCGTCTCCCTGGCTGTCGAGGATACAACCCTGTCCTTTTGCTTGGTACAAATCACGTCCATCCAAGGGAAACTCCTGCGCTGCCGCGAAATCGACCGCGAAAACTTACCGATCTTTGGTGAGCTTGCTAGCCGTGACGACGTGCACCTCCTTGAATTGTTATTTGACGAGCCAGATGCGACTTCGACGTGCCTTCAGGGGTATGGGTTGCCAGATATCCCTAGCGAAAAGCGTTGCAATACCTTTGAGGTCTTGATCACACCACATGATGACGAGTCTCGCGAGTCAGCAATTCTCTTTCACGACATCAAAGTCCCAGACATTATCGCAATATGGAGGTATGCTTTTTTACTTAGGGATCAATAGTAGGAAAAATTCTCATCAGCCAAGTATCATTTCCCATCTCTGAAAATAAAGGGGCCTAAGCGATCACGAACTTTTTCCTCCACCCCAATTTCTCTCTTTACTTCGAGGTGACTTTCGCCTAGACTTGTATATACAGCCTGAGCCTACCGCTGGAAAAACAAAGCAGCACTGAATATTGTGGACTTTGAATATTCCACTCCGTACGGCACATTTAGAATTACTGCCTTTTTTTCTGGCCACTAGGAGGTAGCCCAAAAAGGGGTCACTAGGAATTAGAGAATAGAAGGCATCATTACCGTACCAAGGACAAAAAAATAAACATTTAGTAAAATAATCAATTCAAAGCTGTCATTGGATAAGAAAGGGATTACGACGCGGTCGGATTTCCACCAAGCTGATTTTGCCTCTCTGGCGAAATCTCAAGTCCACCAATCTTCAATGGCACGATCAACAAAACTCAAGGATACCGAAGATCACTCAAGCACGATTTGATTCCACCCTCGCCCAATGCTTCTCCACTTAATTTTAAAATATAGGGATCTACAAAATAAACGTCACCTAGACTTCCCTCCGCCAGTGCACTCAAAATGACATCTCTAACAGAGCTCCGACAATTCTTATCCTCTCAGATACCTAAAGTCACAAGCGTATCCTCAACCATAGGCACAAACCACTCGGGATCATCAAGGTGTGCAATTGCATTGCGTCCAAGATATCTCTCCGCATCACTTCCACCTTACCACATCAACCTGTCACCACTCATGTGCTCGGCATAAAACTCTCTCTATCCATATATTGGACTCGCTGTATAACATACCTCGAAGATGGGACCGTGCGCCTTTCCTGGCGCTCGGAGCTAGATGCCCCAGAACAGAACGTGGATCGGTGTCAAGCGATGGCTTATCTGAGACTTCAATAATTTGCATATTGGAGTGGAAGGGAAATGCAACCGATGCTCGAAAAGCGGAGTTAAAGAGAAATTGACATTGCGTAAGAAGAAATATTTCCCATTAACTATCAATTTCAATCATCATTACGCAATCCTTTCATCTCCCCTCCCCTAATTGGAAGAACTTCACCCAACCCTAACCTCAGGCAACATATTCCCCTCCTCCTCCACCACCCTACCACTCCCCTCCTCATACCCCAAATCATCCCCCAAAAATTCACCACTCGCAAACATAGCCATCGCGAACTGCTCTTGCGCCGTCATCTCAATGATATTCGGTTCTTCGCGCGCATCATTAAGAGCCGGCAGCTCGAACACAACATCTTGATTCTCTAAGAGTGGAGGTGAAGACACGCTTGGGGCAGGCGTGGAGTTCGCCTCTATAATAGCTTCTGACAGGATGGTTTTGAGGGTTTTAGTTGGGGATGAAGTGGTTTCTGTTGGTGAGGTGTGGGCTGGCTCGGAAGTCTCTGCTTCTTGAGGCATTTCACGCGGCGCCTCAAGCGCTTTCTTCAGCGGTATCTCAGGGGGCGGAAAAGGCTTTGGAACAACCCACGAATTGCGCTTTGGTAGGCGAAGTGGTGGGGGATAAGGAGGCGGCGGTGGAATCGGAATTGGTTTCTCGGCGTTGACCTGCTCGCTGCGAGCATTTTCGGACTCCGGCGTCGTTTTCTCGATGATGGACGCGGCTTGGAAGATGAGTGCTTGTGACTGGATGAATTCTTTCAATTGCTCGTGGGCTAGTGTATCTTTTCGAGCTCGGGTTTGTGCAATGATGTCCTTTTCTTCTGTTGGTTGTTTGGAGGGAACGTTGAAGAAGAGCTCGTGTTCGTCGAGGTGGGGGTTGGAAATTGGGCTGTTGTATGGCATTTCTTCTTCTGGCGTTGGGCAGGAATCTTGATCTTGGATAGGAACTTCCTGGCCGCTACTCTCCGTGGTGTTCTCTTCGACAGGGTTTGATCCAGCGTCAATCGCGAAAGCTTGGGTTGCTGGAGGGGTCACCCTAAGTGGAGATACGGCCTCAGATGCGGTGTTTTCTTGAAGAGTGGCTTCTGTCTCTTCGACCACGACTACCTCAACGCAATGTGATTGCAGAATAGTCGCATTTTGCTCAATGATGCGCGTCTCGGCTTGAGGCGCATCCTCAATTATCCAAGATTGCCGCTCAGCAGTCTCTTCCGGTGGGCTTACAACAACGGATACTGTCTCCAGGCTCATGGACTCTTTCTGATTGCCTTCTTGGGAGCCGATAATTTTGGTGGCATCATCGGTATCCAGCTCTGCAATTTGAGGATCATCAACTTCATCATGCGCCGACAGCTCGACTGCACTTGACTGGATCGTTTCCGTCTCCACAAGCATCGCATCCTCGATAACAAAAGTCTGCTGAGGCAACTCTTGTAGGACAGGTGTAGGTTCCGGAGTGACAACTTGACTAGAATGCTGAACAGTATTCGGAACCATGGGGCTCATCTCGACGTAAGATGCAGTCTCGATGATAAAAGCCTCTTCGTGGATAGACTCTTGTTGCGTACTAGAACTAATACTCTCAGTCTCGATAGAGAATCCACTTCCTTGACTCTGTTGTGGCGGGCGCTGAGAGACTGTTGCCTCAAGCTCCACCCCCGATCCGGATGGAGGCTTGCAAACGTCGGTCTGTCCTGTTTGTTCTACAGAGCTAGACGCCTGAATGTCTACTTCGATGCAGAACACTCCATTGGCGGGTTCTTCAAAGGGGGCAGGAGTGGCATGATTCACCTCAACGGTATTGACAAGCGAAGTAGCATTTGCCGAGGCAGGCCCCTGAGACGAGCTGGTTTCGATGAACCCGGTTTCAACAATGAACGAAGTCTCCACTGCAGTCGACTGTGAGGTTTCCAAGATTACGGGAGCTGCTTCATGGGAAACTGCAGTCTGGACAACCGGTACCGTCGCCGGCAGAGCTTCTTCAGCGTTAGATTCCTGAACAATGCCGGTCTCTTCATAGAAGAATTCGTCATGGAACGGCCCCAACATAGTTGCATTGGTATCCACATAAGCCGAAGTCTCGGTAGTGATAAACTCTTCCTGAACTCCAGTCTCTTCGACGAGGACGACTTGATCGCTTGCACTAGAAGTATCAAGTTGCGACTGCTGTACCATGCCACAATCGATTAAAGCCATCTCGCCGTAAGTGGTAGTATCGATATTTGCAGTTTCCTGCTGGTATGATTGTGCAACTGTGATTTCCTCACAGATAACTGTCTCTCCGTAGATCCCCCCTTCTTGAATAGGCCCGATTATAGTCGGATCCATTGTCTCGCAGGTGGCCGTCCCGAGAACGACTTCTTCTTGGGTCCCCCCTGTAACAACAGTACCTTCTACAACAAGCGTCTCATTTGAAACAAAATCTTGATTGGATTCTTGAAATGTGCTAGATTCAACAACGGCGGATTCGTTGCAAATAACCGCCTCTTGTGAAAAGTCCTGCGAGACGGTAACAGTGGACTCGGCGTAATCTGTACTTTCCACAGTGAGAGTTTCCTGTTGAACTACGTTCTCTTGAGTGATGGCTGTCTCGTTGTAGATGACATCTTCCTGGAAACTTGACTGTTGAGTAGTTTCATTGACGATGGCGCATGTTTCTGTCTCAGCCCAAACGTTTTCTTCGGCCGGGATATTCGCTGGCTCCGCAGCCCAAACATTCTCCTCAAGCATTGCGCTTTCTTGAGCCCAAGGTGATGGCTCAGGTGGGGATGGTGCGCTGTTCCAAGACTCAAATGTCTCTACTGGCACAGTCTCTGAATCCTGCTGCGGATTCTCGATTGCACTCTGGGAAGTCGTTTGGTCTACTTCGACATACGTGCTTTCTTCTTGAATAATTTCCTGCTGCACAATCTCTGAGGACTGGAAATTGTTGGTGGCATAAGTTTCCTCCACGATAGTCTCTTGCTGGAAGGTCTCAGACACTTGGACATCCTGTGAAATGTAATTATCTCCTGTGCTTACTGGCTGTTGAAAAGTTTCCGTAGTCTCGATATTTTCGACAGTGTATGCTTCGTCAATGACAAGATCTTGTTGAATTGTTTCTGAGTTCTGGGTAGTTTCGATCGCAAACACCTCAGCTGAAGTGGTTTGCTCCACATCTTCTGGAACAGTGAAACTCGTACTGTCCCCGTAAAAGCCTCCATAGCCCTCAAAAGTGGAGTAATCAACCTGAAATTCAGGCTGTGAAAACGTTGCCTCCTCGCAGACTGTGGTATTCTCGTTCATGGTGGCTGTTTGATCAATCTCTTGCTCATACACCGTCTCTTCTTGCTGTTCGTAGACCTCGACCTCATCATTCTCGTAATCTTCCTCGTACTCGTCTTCTTCCTCGTAATATTCCACGTCTTCTTCATATTCAGCGCCATCGCTGCAATCATAAATATCATCATCGTAATCATCGTTGTCTGAAGCGCCTTCGAAGTCATCATCAGTAAACATACCGATAAGTCCCCTGCTTAGCTCCCTCGTTGCGGTCTTTGATACCCCTTGAACGGCTGCGCGCATGAGAGAGTTTGTAATATCAGAACCCGAACCAAGCATCTGATTTGAAGAAGACGCCTGAGCTGCAGCCTGGGGACGTTGCTGGGTTTGACCGGGTCTTGGTCTTCTGACCTTCTGATTTTGTGGTGCTTGTCCCTGTGACGGCTGTGTCTGCTTTGTGGGAGGTTGTGGTCGTCGTTTTCGTGGCTGATTATTTGAAGTGGCATTAGGCTGCGGGTTGATCTTTTGCTGTAGAGGGGTGGTCGAAGGGCGCTGCTTTGTAGGCTTCGCGGTGCTAGGGTCGGGACGCGACTGTTGCGGTCTCTTCACCTTCTGTCCTCCTTGCCCAGCTGGTTTTGAATCATTGCCGCCCTGACTAGGCCGTTGTGCATTGTTGACTGGCCTCTTCCTCCTATTTTGCGGTCGTCTCGGTGCTGGCTGGGCTTGTTGTACCATGATAGGCTGCATGGTCTGTTGCTGATAATCCACATATTCTACACTCTCTTGGTCTTCATAGATATCGCCTTCCTCGCAATCGACATTTATAGTACCGTCATCATCGAGGCTCACTTCATCGACTTCACAGCTTTCATCGATGTCGATATCCACACCACAATCATCATCTCCCCCACCCATCATGCTTCCCATGGCCCCAACAACGGCAAAGACTCCCTCGTCATCATCATCGCCATCATCACCACCTCCGCCGGCAATCAGCCCTGTTCCGGGTATACTGACGCCGGTTGTCTCTCTCAACACCGCATTTGCAAATTTGGCTCCTACGCCAATAATCTTTCTATTATTCTTCAACCCTTTTAAGCTCGCTTGTCCTGCCTTCTTCGCTCCGTTTTTGATCGCAGTCGTGTCGATGTTCGGAGGATTGAAACTTTTAGGTATCGAAAATAGGCTTTTCCTTCTTGTAGAATTGTAATCGGGCTCACAGGATTCCCATTGGATATCACTAGATGGAGAGATAGATGGCGACTGAGAGGAGAAAGTGCTAATGCGCGCGATTTGTCGAGGTTGTGGTGCATATGTCGCCGGTGACTGAGTCGAAAAGCGATTTGTTGGAGTAAATTGCTGCGGTTGTGTTGCGAAGTTTGCGGAAGCTTGAGACGGAAAAGTTGAGAATTGGGATTGCTGAGGTGTGCTAGTTGTTGGTGAGAACTGAGCAGGCTGAGTACTGAAGCCCGTTTGCGAGAATGGAGCGCCAGAGCTTGTGGTCTGTATTGTATTCTGAGGAGCAGGATGGAATTGCGGGGCTGGTACCGGAGCATGTGTCACTGGTGTGAATGCTGGAGGAAATCCATAGTTGGGAGTAATAACTTCTGATTCAGGTGGTTCCCAGGTGCTTTGGTTGGTCATTGTGTTGAGAAAGTATGTTCTTCCAGTTGGATCTTTGCAAATACTCCATCCCGGCGGCAGTTGCTTCACGATGGGTGGCAGATATTGGACATTCGGAGGTTGGGAAACGGTTCCCTGGGTCAAAGGACTCGCAACAGAGCTGGAAAGGCTTGGAAGGCTGGAGATGCTACCGCTTGCGCTAGAAACACTCCGTCGCGATATTGTCGCAGTGGAGTCTCCTCGAGCAAGCGCTGGCTGCGTCGAGACTGTTTGTCCGATTGGTTTTCGAGATGGAACTTGGTTTCTCGCGACCGGTACAGGACTCGGCTGGGATACTGTTGAGGGTATTGCCGGCCCATAATTCCATTGCTGATTGACTGGTGTCCCACCCATCGAGGAGTGGTGCCATTGTGGATTTGGCGGCGCTTGTTGCATTGTAGTTGAGTCTCAGGCACCGAGTAGGCTGTTTCAAGTCCATGTAAACCTCTCAGAGGGGAGCCTCAACGGACCTAGATTTCATAACATGATTAAAGATCGAGAAAATGAAGCAAATGGACAGAAAACTGAGATGCTGAGGAGAGGTTCCTCGACTCCGAGGTGAGGCTGGGCTGAAATGTGAGGCTGAGACATGGCGTTGGCTAGATGCTCCTAATGGCGGGGTGCAAAGCGTCCCGCAGGGCTCTAACCCAAATGGTCCAGAAATGAATATCAATTCGTCTAATTCAGCCATACAGACCAAACGCGAGAAGCACGCTTCCAAGTATGTGGGTTGCTGTTCTTAAAATATGGCGCGGTCAGCCGTCACGAAAACCGACTCAGGGCTCCCAATGCCTCCACCCGGGACGGCAGTAAATCCGTTAGAACTGGTGACAAAATGTTAAAAGAGGATTTCAAAGACGGATGCATTTTATTTGGCCCCAAAAATCCAAGAGTCTCTGCTCATGAACACGCCTGGAGTCGTGTTGAAAACTCAAACATTTCGCGTGCCGAATCACGAAAACGATGCCTCGTCGTGGAACATCGGAGCTCTTGTCTGACGGCTAGTCAATTTTTACTTGAAATCTCGAGAATAATACAAAATTGTTGCACGACAAGTCTAAATAGAGATACGATGCCGACCTCAGTCCTGTACAATGAGCTTTGCCATACGTGGCAGATCGCGTCACATCAGCCTCATCTGAGGATCATAGTGCAAGAGGGAAGCTAACACGATACGAGAGTTTCAGCGAGTCTAAAGAAACAACTTCAAACGCGCTGGTGCAAATTTGAAGCTTTTCAGAGGGTTCTTCTGGTGTTGGGCTGCGGCTAGCGCCAAGGATGGGGGGCAAACACGACATAATCGCCGAACGCCGCGGGCACTCCCGGAGAATCTCCATAATAGATAACAAATAGAGCTACCGTATCTGCTCCTTAGATAGGGGGGCGTCAAAGGCCATCAACTTAACGGCTCGAAGAATGGGATGGGACGCTGACAATCAAGTGGGTTGCGGGTGAAATGGAAGGTCGCGCGACGACTTAGTTTTGGCTAACCGAATTCAATCGCAACCTGAGGAAGGTGAGAATAGGATACTCTAACCTCTCTGAAAACCTCTTCAACCTCATTCTTAAAGCATTCTCTTACCACAAAGATTACTAGGCGAGATGGACACCGCGAAATTAATATCACAAGCTTTGGAGACCCGGGATTCTTCTCTGGCTCGCGTTGAGCCTGCCCTGGAACACATCCCTGAAACTCTTCCAAAGAATGTCACCAAGATTGCAAACGAAGTTCTAACGGCAAAAGAGCTCGAGATTACTGCTCTTGATGCCCCAGAGATAATCAAAGCAATCCGTGAGAAGGTATACTCCTGCGAAGAAGTCACGAGAGCCTTCCTCAGACGCGCAGCCCTTGCTCAAAAATTGGTAAGTGGGAGAGACCATCAACCAAATAAAATCACAACCCAAAATCTGAACAAGAGCACAGACAAACTGCATCACAGAGCTCCTTCCCGAGCGAGCAATCGAGCGTGCAAAATACCTCGACTCGCTCTCCAAACCAGTAGGCCCGCTTCACGGCCTCCCCATCTCGGTCAAAGAGCACCATGGCATGAGAGGCTGCTCAACCAACGGCAGCTACGTAGCTTTCATTGGAAAAGCACCAGATGGCGACGTCGGTCTAAATGACACGTTGTGGGAAGCTGGTGCTGTGTTTTATGCCAGGACGACGCAGCCACAAGCTATCATGCACCTGGAGACTTCGACGAATATTTACGGCGTGACGACGAATCCGTGGAATACTGATCTTACGCCCGGAGGAAGTTCCGGTGGTGAGAGCGCGTTGGTTGCGATGAGGGGCAGTGTGCTGGTGAGTTTCCATCATGGGGTGAGTTTGAAGAGTGGGGTTAACGAAAACAGGGGCTCGGTGGTGATATTGGAGGATCGATCAGATGTCCTGCTGCAAATACTGGTGTGTACGGTTTTAAACCTACGCCGGGGAGAATTGCGAAGTCGGGACAAACCATGGGCTTTTTTGGTCAAGAGGGGTAAGTACTTTCTTCCTTCGCTGCAATCAGACATGGCTCATCGCTTCCTAGGATTATGGCAACTAAAGGGCCCATCGCGAGTTCAAGATCAGGCTTGAATTTATTTATGGAGACATATTTGAGCTACGAACCCTGGATCAAAGAAGATTACCTCGTCCCCATCCCATGGAGATCCGTCACCATCCCGCCAAAGCTGAAAATCGCAGTCATGTGGACAGACGGCATCGTGACTCCACACCCGCCCGTAACTCGAGCGCTTAAAGAAGTAGCCCAGAAACTCGTTGAAGCAGGTCATGAAGTTGTAGACTGGAAGCCAGAAGGCCACGACGAATGCTGGGACATCACTCAAGCTCTCTACTACGAAGATGGCGCCAAGAATATCGAGAAGCTCATCAAGAAAGGAGGAGAGGAACTCCTTCCGTTGACGAAATGGCTTATCAAGGATAACGAAAACGTCAAATTCCGGACCGCAGAAGAAGTTTGTGCTTTGAAGGAAAAGCGCAATGCTTATCGTGCTCGCTATAACCGGCTCTGGCTCAGTACCGGCTCTTCAGATTCCCGTATGGTAGATGCTATTCTCTGCCCTGCAGGTCCTGGCGCAGCTCCTCCTCATGGAAACGCGAAGTATTGGAATTACACCTCGCAGTGGAATCTGCTCGAGTACCCTGGCGCGGTCTTCCCCGCAACATTTGTGGACCAGAAACTCGATGGGAAGGATACGAGCTACGTCCCGGAGAATGAGAGGGATAAGTTCAACTATGAGCTGTATGAGCCGGAGAAGTATGCCGATGCTCCAATTGGGCTGCAGATTGTGACGCGACGGTTCGAAGATGAGAAGTGTTTGAAGATTTTGGAGCTGGTGGAGAAAGCTCTGGGAAGGAAGTGAAAACGGAGCTCGAGGGTCGTCCTGTCAAAGATTTTGCAGATTGGGCTTTAGAATATAGACGTAAAATCCTAGAAATCATGATTTGATGTCTCCGGGGGATGAAGTGCTTTCAGATGAAAATTCGAACATATTCCCTCGCTCCAATATATACAGAATCCGCCTCACGCACTACGAGCCAAGGGGCGGCACAAGCCCCGCAATGCCGAATAGTCCAGAAACAGTAAGCCTCGCCGACGCTGGATATGAGAGGTTTCCAAATCCCCAGGCGTTGGAAACGAGTCTCGCATCAGTCCTGCTTTACCTACTAGGCTCAAGTGTGCGCCATTTTTACGGACAATAATAGCCTCTTCATCACTGAGCCTGTAAACTTTATCGCCAATCTTCACATCACCTGATGACTCTAGAACATCGGCATTGAACAATCCGGACGTAATGGCAATCCTGGTATCTTCGTTCTCAAAGGAAAGGCCAACATGGAATGGGCGGTCTTTCGAGAGGCGGTTGAGAGATTTTTTAATCGGCGATCGATCTGGCATGAGACGGGCCGCACAGTAGAGGCTTTTCTTCTCAGGGAATATGTGAGGTATTAGCCTATTTCGAATTTTGCTACTGATTTTCATGCTTGGATGATCGATCCAAATGATTGCACCGCTTGATATATATGCCAACGGAGCAATGGTTGCTTCAGTCTCACGTGTAGAGAGGTCTACAGAGTATGTCGGATGGCGACAAGACCAACGCCAGCTTGGTACACTTTCCATCTCCTGGAAACCCTGTCCAACCTCAATCAAAGAGTTCGATACAGACATGAAAGCGGAGTCTTCATAGAAAGAATCCACTGACGGCTTTTGCCACTCAAGAATATCCTCATGAGGAAGGTTTATGTTCCTGCGAAGTCTAAAGTAATGTCGCAGGAGCACTTCGAAATGCTCCTTTCGAGTGTGTCGGTAATCGGCGACAAAGGCGTCGCGGCAGCAAGCTCGACTCAGCTCTCGAAGACCAATAATTTTGTCTCTCGAATCCAGACAATGAGAACCAATGAAACGATTAAATAAGTCGTAGAGGGTCCCAAAGTGTGGGGGCATGCTACCGCCATCTCGGCGATCTCGCACCTCCCTCTGAAGATCGATTTTCCACGGAGTCGATTGCATTAGAGGGTAATTCAAAGGTCCGTACGGCGAGGTGCGAGTCGTCGTGTGAGTGAAAACGCATGAGCAAGCGCTGCCCAATGTATATGAAGGTGACTACTTTGTACCATTACTTCCCGGGCTAATACAAGCTCTTGAATTCTCCACAATCGAGTCCAATAACTCTAATAACAACACTCGATCAAGGATTCCCATCCTTTCTTGCAGAATTCGATTCCCAGATTCGTTGCTGGAGCATTGTTGTATTTTTTGGCTAAATTCGTAAGAACAACAAGAATCGGGTAGATCACTCGTTAGGTAGTATCGGTCTTTTTCTGAAGTCCCATAAAGAGTGTTCACTAGATTGAAGCCTGCCGATACCGAACAGGGCAAACGCTCGTGTTTGAGGAAACGCCTAAACTCCATAAATTCCACAATTTTGCCTGGATCCTCTTCTCGTCCGACCCAAGCAACGACGCTCGTAGCGCGCCGGTAGATCTTCCCCATTTGAGTAACTTGGTGGTTTCTTTCTACCACATCCTCTTGGTTGATGCAAACTATATTGACATCGATGAGCGACGTCAATAACTCATTCCCACCCTCAAATGAGTATCAAAAAAAGGGAGTCAGTCTACGCTTTTGTTACTACTGTGGCCATAACTTTTGTCAAAATCGCGAATTTGTTCGTGTTCCCTACTGTCCTCGAGCGGCATGCCATTGACTGTCCCATCGTCGTAGTCAATGATAGTGTCCCTCGGCTTCCAGTCCTCCTCAAACATTTGCGACACAAAATAAAGGCCGTCTTCATACAGGCCATTTTCCCATACCCTACGAAAGGTTTCCTCTTAAATATTCGTTAGCATATACGAGTTACGTTTGATTAGCTGCCTTACTTCTTTCCTTTGCCATATTTGAGGTTGTGAGGAGAAAGTCGATTTCATTCGTTGTCATATTTGCAAAACGGGTGGTGCGACGGACTTTCCAGTCGATTGTAAACGGATTACATGCAATCGTACAAAAATGATAATATGCTAAAAAGATATTCGCACTCTGGTGCAGTTCAGATATAAAACTAGGCGTGGCAAATCTCCGCTATAACCTGAAATTAGCAAAGAGAATTTCGAATAGGAAAGTGGAAAGCTACCTTAAGACCATGCTTCCTCGCATTTTGGTAATCCTCACGTGTTAATATAGCACAATTATAAAGAAACATGAATGTTATCAAATAGATAACTATCCAATTCTTCGAGTTATTACTCAAAACGATCTTTTGAAAGTCTTCAAGAACCCTTTTTCGAAGTGGGTCGAGGAAACCAATTACAAGGATTATATCTAATTGTTGTATCATAACTGGCGGTAGGGGGACTTTCCCGAATAATGGATAAGATCGATCTAGAGTTTCTGGTATCATGTCTAGAGTGTCATCGCCCACAATAAATGGTGTAGTAGCTGTACACCGGATTGCAATCCATAATCGGAAATAATTGGCTAGAAGAGCTTCTTCTTCTAAAGGCTATATTATGTTAGTAAAACACTAGTTGTTAGATCGTTTGAACTTACAGCAATTTTCATATATTGCCGAGCAAAATTGTACGTTTCCCGAACCCAAGCATCTTCATTACCCAAACAGTATTGTATGCACTCGAAAACGTGTCTGTTAATATAATTTTGCATCGTTTGGACTGTCGCAGACATGTGCACAATAGCAAATGGCGTTATTTCTTTGAGCTTTTTCATCTTGCCGTCGATCCATGATTCATGCAGCGAGTCTTTAAGGGTCGGGACGAACTTCCGGACTGATAACTCCAAGGGAAATAGGAATACGTCCGAGCTAATCTTAACAGTTCTGATCTTTGTGTCAGCCCACTTTGTTATATCTTTCAACTGCATTTTCGGCCATCTAAAGGTAAGTTCCAATCCTGGAGCATTTCCAGTACGGTACATCGTACAGTCTGTGAGATTGTACCGAAAACATGGAAGCATGTGAACATTCCGCTTTGAGAAGCTCTGACAGGTCACGCAAGTACCTCTCGGGTCATTTGAGTCTATTTGGCACTGTGATGTTTAGACTCGGGGGTCATTTTAGACGAGCTTTGAGCACTTACACGAATTCTTTGCATTCTACACCGTATACAAGCCTTAAATTTTGGAGCACTAGCCGTTATTTCCCTCAGGCCTTGATCCAGATATGGTCCTTGGCGACGCGTCGCATTGAACGTCGATCGGTTGTCCTGGTATGGGACAGCGGAATCCTTGGTAAGTCCTTCTGCTCCCATGCTATTTAATATCGTTGCCTCTTCAGTATTGCTGATAATTACGTCATGGGAGCTAGCTTTGGAGAGGAAGTCTGTTGGTGCACCAAACCAGGGTTCTTCGGCAGTAGCTTCGGGCGACCAGCTTGGATAATAATGAAGCGCCGCTGGCTTCATAATATCAGAACCACCATGAGTCTCCCAGCTCCCAGATGGAGCGGTTGGTTTCTGGTTCATGTGTATTTGCTCCCACATCAAAGCTTCCTCAACCTTCAGAGGTTTTATTAGTTTGTCGTCCTGCGGTGTGAAATCAAAGGAGTCGCTAGGTATTTGGTTTGTTAGAGGGGAACTCTCCAAAATCGATTCCAAAGTTTGTGGACGGCATCTCAATAGGTTCTGAGAAGTGGCAAAGCCGATGAAACAACAGGCTGGATCTTCAGGAAGTAGATCCCAGATCGAGATTGGGATCGTCAGAATTAACAATACAGAGAACCCTTTATACACCGCTTCCACTTTTGCAAACTTGACCAACGTTGGGCAAGAGGCGAGCCACTTCTGACAGGAATCCGAACTCAAGGTTTGGTGACTCTCTAATGCTAGTGAGATTATGACCCTTGGAACCCGGTAGTCGTCGTTGACCTCTTCCGATGGCTCGGGGGGGAATGGCATTAGTTCATTTCTGGCTGACATGCTCGCTAAATTCATTGGACTTGGCGACTCGGGATGAGATCGCTTCCGCTTTCGAGGATTGCTACATTCTGTTCCATTTATGCCTGACGTGCTCTGTAAATCTATCGAACTTGAGGGCAGATTGTCGAGGCCATTTGCTGTTTGCTGCTCTGCGCTTCCTTGAAAGTGTTTCTTGGGCAGTATCCTTCGTCCCAGTTCAATGCTCGGCAACCTAGGATTGGAAGTAGCAATGATGTGGATTGGTGTCCTCCTACACTCTAACATCCTTCGATTTCCATTCTGAGGTCTCTCAGGTCGCTCATGCTTTAGCACGCTAAGCACCTTGTTGTGTAGCATCGCAACCGAGAATGGCGGACTGCTGATCCAATCTTCCAAAACTTCTATTAAGGTATTCGTAAAGGAGTGTCGACCAGGTTGAGGAGCAATGCTTTCGAAACCACATGCAGCGATTGTTTCTGTAACTGCGGAACCGATACTTGGAGCTGCGCTCGCGGCGGCACAGCAGTCGAGTAGTAATAAGACATCGAAAGGCGCCTTCTCGAAGAGCGTCTGGATAGCTGACCATTCGAGGGACGCATATGATGGATCCCGCTTACTAAACTTTTATTAGCTTAAGAACAGCATGAGTCATTCTCACTAGAGATAACTTACCAACACCAGGTAGCCTGCCTCGCATTGTTAATAAAAGCATGTCCAGCATAATACACAATCACAAGGTCCTCTCTTGCATTATCGTGCTCATGATGCTCCACAACATCAATTACTTTACTCATGAGTTTGAGATGAGCATTCTTCCGGGGAATGAGCCAGCGCTCCGTGTTAAATCCATATTTCATGAATATCTTCTCCAGGTCATCAAGCTCCCACTCTACCTATCTAACGTCAGCCCAGGCAAACTTATATATCGCAGTACCACTGTAGCCCGCCCTTCAGAGCCACCTTTTCAATTATGCCGTGTCTTGTCGTACAGGATACTCACATTCATCTCATCATCATCCCACCTCAGCAAAAGCACCGAAACATCCTCATATCTCGTCTGTATCCTCCCCTCATTTGGGAAAGCTCGATTAGCCGCCTAAACCAATCAGCGCTGTTTTAGAAAGCAGACCCCTTTTATTCTTTGTTCTGCTCTGCACTTTATGTGCCCTAATAAAACCCGCTGTTAGATGGGAACAACGTACGTTCTGAAGATCATTGGCAAATGTCTCCAAGTCCTTCACATGGAACGAGGCTCTGCCCGTATCATGCGTAGCGGAAGGCGGCGTTGATAGCTGGGTTGAGTCATTCTAAAAATATCAATTCTGACGATGTTTTGATAAATACGGGACACTTACGAATGATTCTAAGGAATTAGAATCGCTAGAGTTCTCAGATAAGAGTGTGATGAATGGTTCGGCCATTGCTGCTTAGCGGTCCCAGCCTCGTCTTGTTGAAGGCGATTATATGTCGGAGGAGGCCTAGAATTGTTCTGCTAGTTCATTGCGAGATCATTTAGAGAGGGAGGTTAATAGATAATACGAAAGAACTGGCCGTAAAGAATGAGATTAGCGGGTTGAACAAGCTTATATGGGAATGCGAAGGTACTGGATTTACGGTGGCGCTTATCCTTGTAAGCCATCGGTGAGTGAAAATGGTCAGCCACATGCAGATCAGGTCGCGACAACGGAGTCATTATCCACGAGAGCGGGTTAACCATAAGAAGTGAAAACATTTCAATTCCTTATTCTAATAAGCTAAGCAACTCTATTATTATAGAGAGTCCGTCTCTCATCCTGATGTCTCAAGTGCCACAACGCCCACCAAAGGTTCTCTCTGACCTTGATATTTCGACCATCCAAGACGATATCCCTCATATTTTTGGGATCACCCCACTCATACGACATGCCTCGTATTGACACTGCTCGTCGTCGAGGTCTGTGAGGTAGAGTGAACATGTGATAACTTCTCCCGAGGAACGAGGCTGTAGGTGGAGGAGGCGGATTTCAGACTTCGATTTATCAAGAGGATCGTACAGTGATCCTGCGACGTTTTCTATGGCTATAGTGGTCTGCCTAACTCACGATTTGGTAGGCGGAATATCTGCCGTTGGAGAATATTTGATTAATTCATCAGGCTGAGGCAGCCTTGGTTCTTGGAGCCGCAGGTTTCAATAGGAGGGAGCACTCTTCCCTGAGAACGCGCTGTTGATGGCGAGGTAAGCCATAAAGTTGTTGTGAATATCCCGAACGATAGAGATGTCTTTTTAAAGCAGCGTAATGCGTGTGAGCATTGTAACGAGCGAAAAGAGGTCGTTGTTGTTGAGCCTGCATAGTTGACCCCACTTGCCTATTTCGGATTTCACCCCTGGTCGCGCTCACTTCTCGAGAACACGACACGTTCTGGCTCTTCATTCGCCCCGAGGTTCTTTTTCGTCCCATATGAACCAGATTATTTCAGGTCACACACTCCACCCAAAGTCAAGAGGCCTACTTACAGATTTCCTACGAATTGAGTATCACGTGCTATGGAGGGGGAGAGATAAATGTGACGGATTGTGTAGGCTTCTAGTAGTCTTAGTAGACATCCTCTGATATAACCAAGAATTACACTGCAATAGCTTCAAGTTTGCTAGAGTTGCATACATACTAAGTCAAGCACGAAATATATCTTCAACTGCCAACCACGTGATACAGCTTCCCAAAACGGCAATCTCGACCCAAGTTTTGTTGCAAGTCGCGGGACCAGACGACATGCATCAGGCATATCTGAGTGACAGAAAGAAATCCTGAGTCTCAGAAATTCTGGCCCTCAGGATTTCTATCTCTAAAAATTTTAAAGGTCTCATATATTCCTCTCTAATTATCTCGCGAAATAAGAATTTCGCAATCCGCGGATTAAGCGATTCGCAAATCTTGTAATCTGCAACTTATGAGTTTTCAGACTTTCGAAGGGCGAGAAAAAACAACATTGCGAATGAGACAAGTGAGGATATCTGGACAGCTTTCGCGATATGCAACAAAAAGGAATATTGCCGTTTTGGGATAAAACGTGACCTTGGTGGGGGATCCTGCCTTTCATTTCGCTGCAGATATTATTTCATCACATATCTGTAGAAGTACAAAAGTATCATTTAGGGGTATATATACATTCGAGAGGAAGATATCCCGACTAATCTACAGTATGATCTCTGCGGTGCACGAAAATTGACAATGCTGTCACGAGCCCCCGGGTCTTTGCCTCCCAAGTCGAATTATTTTGGCATATCGCAACACGTAAATCAAGTCAGAATTCTGGAGTACAGAATTCTGGAAATCAAAATTATTGGTACTAAAATTCTCAGAATAAAAATTGTAGAACTCGTAATTGTTGCACACTCAATCGCCTTGAATAGATTCATATGTGTCATAATTTGTTCTAACTGAATTCAATCGAACAGAATTCTCCCTAGTTCGATTCTGTTACAAACTTTTTCCGACACGGAATTTCTTGAAATGAGAAACTCCGGGCATGCTCAAGGTTGCGACGTGCAACAAATTCCCAATCGGGATGCTGCACGTGAAGCTGCTCGTGATCTATATATGGCTTGGAGAGAGTCCGAGGGATCGAGAGCCCTATTGTAGATCCAATGCCATATTAAAGTACTTGACCTAGGATGATAGAAGATACAGAGCGATCGTCTTGAAGTCGATGAATGTTAGGCTTTGAAGATCAGGTGACATGTGCAGCCATGGCTTGGGAGTCGTCAATTGCTACACGGGGAACTGATTTATGTGCCATAAAATAATGAGAGTGTTTTTCGATTAATATACCAATCTTTGGTGCCTTGTTCCAAAGAGTGGCGGGGTACGTACCTCCGTCAGCGCCCGAGTTCCTGTGACCAACTCCATGCAATGCAGCCTAACTAAAGAACATAAGGTATATACATTATGGAAATTGAAGCGTAACGAATGTTCAAGTAAGTTACAGGTATAAAGAAAGAAAGAACAAATGGGAAGTCCCGTACGTCGTGAAACATCAACTCAAAATAGACATTAAATATACAAGTATTCATCAAGAGAGTGTACGTAGCTGTTCAACAGCAACCTCCGCTTCAGCACACCATTAAACTCTACCCCACGCTCTTCATTCGCAATATTATGAGCCTGGATAAGTACCAACAACAAGAAACCCTCAATGATCATAGTTGGGGTGTTGCAAAGCAATTGACCAGTCGTAGACCACTGCATGGCAGACGCAATGGCGATCAAGAGAACAACAAACCCAACAGCACCAACACTCGCAACTGTGCTACCCAATGCATCACCAGTAGCGATACTGATACGAGTATCCAGCTTTCTCTTCCCCTTAGTCTTCTGAGGAACCTCGACGTTCAGGAGGTCAAGAACTTTGCGGTCGGACCATGCAACACGTTTGAACTCATCGCCGACGGTTTTTTCTTCGCGGCAATATAGATTTCGGAGCACAAAGCCGTCGATGAAGCCGACCAGCCCGGTAAATGTACCAATGATGAGCCACCAATTGTCAGAGAATTGCAAAAGAGGCCCAACGGCTACCCAGGCGGCGGTGACGGCGAGGGAAATGATGACACCAACTAATGATCCCATGACATCCGCGAAGTTGTCGATCATTCGTTCCAATCTACCGCGGGATGGAGGTGTGATCTCGAAGATAGGATTTGGCTTGAAGTCTTCGGTAAGTTCTCGAAGGCGGTGCTCGACTTCAGCGTCAATCTTGAGGGCGTATTCCAAGCTCTTTTCGAGGCTATCTTCTTGCTGCTGCTGAATGTTCTGGAGGAAGACACTGGTGAAGGTAAGAACAACGGCGACAGCAGTGTTGATGTATAGTTGCCAAGTATCGCTGAAGTCGTAGAGCTTTCCGATGGCTACCCAGACGAAAACACCGATCCAATAGAATATGAATGCCCAGAGGGAGCCGAGAACAGAAGCAACAGCGTGACATGTCTTGCCCCAGACGTATTGAAATCGGGATGGCTTTCCATTAACTATGTACAGGTTCTCCTCGACCTCATCTTCGACGGGTCGACCGTTGACCAGTAGTTCCTTTGGCTCTTCCTTGTGAGTCTCCATCCATTGACAGCCTGGAATTTGACGAAGCAGCCGTTCACAGGTCTTATTGCGGGACTGGACTTCGGCCAACGTTGTCATCAACGCTCGACTCGCATTTTGCTGTTGTCTGATGAGGAGGATATCCGTGACGTAGACTTGGATGGAGCTGGCATTCTGCATCATGATCTGCCAGGTGTCCGTCGTCCCATATACTATCCCGAGAATAGCCCAGGCGGCGATGATTGCCAGCATGGCGAAGAAGACCCCGCTCGAACCAGCGAGCCGGGTAATCTTGTCGAAAGCATTCGGTTTCTTGGCGGTAGAGAGTTCCTCTGGCTGGGAAACAATCGTCTCGTTGATCTGAGGTCCTTCCTTCTCGGGGTCGATAGTGTAAGAGGGAGGCGAAGAACTTCGTCCAGCGAGGTTCAATCGTACCTTCTGCGTTGGTGCTGCCGCATAAACCGGCGACCTAACGGGGAAGATCGAGGCTTTGATTCTTTGCCATCGGGAAGGCATCTTGACGTTCAGAAAGAGCAAAATCCCCAAGTCCAGCCGGGAATCCAAGAGAACCAAGAAAGCCAAGAGCGATGGGATAAGTAGGAAAATTGATGCCGTGTATTATAAGAAAGGGTAGGGTAATAGTATAGAGGTACCAATGCTAAGTGTCATAAATGAAAGGACATGGGTGTTTGATACTTGGTACGTAACGTTCCGCAGGGCTTTTCGAAGCACTGATCGCTAACGCTGGGAAGTATCTACTAGCTGGCTGGATATTGAAGGCATATTCTACGTAGCGATCATCATAATGGCCCAGTATCAAGGAATGGATGACATGGAAGTCATGATGCATTCCCAACTTAGGAAACTCACTGCCAAGACTGTTGACGATACCATAAGCTTCTGAGGCTCTTTCTAAACAGAACAGACCCACTCGGCGAAGGCTCTCGGTCGAATGCTTCGATATTTATCGGCCAATCAAGCCATCTTAATTTGGAGGATCACACTCGCTTCGTCCAATTGGTGTCAAGTTTTGAAGAATAAGCTTCTTCCTGGGACCATACAGTCCCGGCGATACTGTCTAAGTCATGCGCCAAGACAGCACAAGCAACGGAATAAAGCGGGGCATTGTACTTGTTCTGAACAGTGATTGCCGCGTAAGCGTGTATTGAGTAATGCGGCAGGATCTGATCCGAGTCTCTCTGTGCACGGCCGGGCTTTTCAACGCTTTCTGCTGAACGACCTCGATACTTTGCGAAATTAGTCACTCAGAAGACCTTCACCTTGTGGCCTCTCGCGGGTCTTTTGAGCTAGCTGGTTAGCATTCAGTCTTAACGTGTAAAGGCAAACAGTGTTATCAATCCACTCAGCCTAAGAATTCTATTTCCAATCACGGAATATTTTGCTTCAACAGCGGCAAGCTTTCTCGGCTACGCCTCATCGAGATGCATCCTACGTATGGATTCTGACAGCAAACCAGACATCCATCTTGTCGATCAACTGACTTCGTCGTAGATATTGAATGCCGGCGGATCATGGTGGCGTTAACAACGATGTCACTCCTTCCCTGGCGTTGAATGAAGCATCGTTCTAGGCGACGGGAGGCGGCAGGGTCCCGAATCGGACCGCTAGCTTCGGCTGATGTGTGGCCAATGCATCCGGCAGTGCACGATTGAAACACAATATGTACGATATTCGGTGGCTTCTTTAAGCATGATCCATTCAGGCATCGAAACATCATGGAAGCATTTGAAGCTTCTTCTCTGTGCTGGTCTGGTCTGAAAGTATTCCCTAAAGCATCCGATATGCCTTATCCCTCTGAAAGTTCGGGCCATAGCTTATTCCTAAATGCCGCACCATGCCGGGGAATTCTGCAGAAAATCTGGGGGGTTTTTTAACTTCAAGCTTTCCCTGTTACTCCAATTTCAATTTCAATTTCAATTGGGGCATTCTTCTCCAAAAGATACGGCACTGCAATTTATTTCTCTCGTTTGCTGAAAGATTTCTGGAGTTATGACTGAATGCTTTCCAATCACGAAGAGCGAATCCATGGCTGGGAGGCAAACGGAAACAAATGCGCTTCACTCTAGTGAAGCCAAGGATAGGGCCGTGCGCTGTGCAAGAGCCTCGAAGCCAAGAGCCTCGAAACCGTCGAATCATCTGTGTTGTATCTGTCAGCTGTCCGTAAGTGTATAAGATCGACAAAAACCGCCCATAGAGTCGCCGGGGAATTTTACTTTAAAGTTAAACCCTGTTGCATGGAGTTTCAAAGGTTTAACAATTGGGTCCATCGTATCTTCCTTGCATTACCTATGCCAATTATGCAGAATAATTCGTCCACAGCCAATGGTAGGTCTTAGGGGCGTAGCATAATGCCAAGGCTTGCTAACACTGCTGTGAAACTCGCCTGAAAGTTCTCTAGAAGCTTAAACATCATGGTCTAAGATTTGTGGGAACAGTGTTCAGTTGTGGAAGGAGTGTTTGGTGATCGTCACCATAAAATGCGCCGATCCTACAAAGCTTACTCCAGTTCTAGGGCCCTATTGTTCAAGATGGTGCCGAATTACCTTTTCGAGATAGCGTTGAGCAATTTCACTTTCGAAAAAGGAGAGAGCTCATTGGTCAAATTGAGCAAAAGGTAACTATGGGGTCAATCGTTGAATACTTCTACTCAACTTCTCGCATAACCTTTCGCGATCCCAAAAATCGCCTGCTAAGAATCAACCTGCTACCTATTCCCAGACAATTTCGTCTCGACTTTATAGGATCCATTTGACATGGATTCACGAACAGCCAAAGCAGATATGATCGCTTCGTCGGATCGAACTAATTCAGCGGGCCGCCAAGTTCAAGCATCTGAGCCTTCCACAGAAATTCGAGCGGAAACAACTGATCCGGTAGCAACACAAGCAATGCCAAACGGCCAACTACCGATGCTTGCCCAGGACAATAGCATCACATCCTCATTCCAAGAAAGGCTGTCGAACGATGATACGATCACCGCTGCCCAGGAAGACCCATACTCACTCCAAGCCGCCAAGCGCGAAGACATTTCGACGAAAACTATCCTAGAAGCACACCCCAAAGGAAAAGTCAGGAAGATCAAGAAATACTATAACCGCCAAAATGCTCTAATTGACGCATACTTGGGAAGCAGCGATGAAGAAGCTCTCGAGATCGAAGACACGCTCCAAAATGGAGGCAAAGTTAAGTTCGCCATCCATGCATCCTTTGGGGTGAACTTCTTCTTGTTCATCATCCAAATGTACGCCGCCGTCTCGACTGGCTCGCTGTCTCTCTTCGGTACCGCTGCCGATGCCTTCGTAAGTCTTCCTTGCCCTTAACCCCAACACTTGCTAATATTATCCCAGATGGACCTCGTGAGCTCCATAGTGATGCTTGTAACCTCGAAGCTAGCAGCAAAGCCCAACGTTCGAAAATTCCCTGTGGTGAGCAAATGATGCCGTCAATAAACATTGCCTCGAAGCTTGCTCTAATAAGTTTTCTCTCGCAGGGTAGAAAGAGAGTCGAGACTGTCGGGATCATTTTATTCTGCGCATTAATGACTACAGTAGCCGTTGAGCTTATCGTAAGTTTTAACTTTGCTGAATAGATGAGGGGCGCATCTAACAATTCCCAGATCGAGTCGGCTCGAAGTCTCGGGAACGGACCTCGGGATGATGACACTTTAGAACTCATCCCACTCATATTCGTCGGTATTGCAAGTAAGCGCCACAGCCCAAAGCAGCACTGAAATGACCAGGAACTCTCTGACGTGACTTAGTCTTCTCCAAAGGAGTGATGTTCGTCTATTGCTTTCTACTCCGCCGCTACCCCGCTGCTCACATCTTCATGGTTTGTCATCCTCCAATGTGCTTCGTATTCCTAACGAGGCGGTCTTCATTTCTTGTGTTTGATAACCACTAACGAATACGTCAGCTTGATCACCGGAATGATATCGTTGTAAACATGTTTGGTCTCATCATGGTATTTACCCCTCATCCTGATCTCCTACCACACCAGACTAATATGCCTCAGTCAATTGTAGGGACCCGCTTCCGTAAAGTCTGGTTCCTGGATCCCACCGGCGCAATCTGCATCGCATGTCTCATTCTCTTTTCGTGGGCCTCCACGGCCTTCGAGCACATGTGGTACCTGGTCGGAAAATCTGCACCGCAAGACTTTCTGAACAAGCTCGTATATGTAGCGGTTACACACGACACCAGAGTGCTGAAGATTGATACGGCGAGAGCATATCACGCGGGTGATAAGTACTACGTGGAGGTTGATATTGTGATGGCGCAAGAGCAGCCGTTGAAGGTCACCCATGATGTCGCCGAGGGGCTACAAAGGAAGCTCGAAGGTCCGTTTCTCCTCAATTTTGCAACCCTAGCGTAGGTTCTTAGACTGATATTTCTGAATGATAGGGCTCGCTGATGTCGAGCGAGCATTTGTGCACGTCGACTACGACGGGACACATGATGTGAGCGAAGAACACAAACCCCTTTACGAGCCTGAGGAAGCCAAGGAGCCGTTGATGCATAGAGTCAAAGAGAAGTTGACATTTAAGTCCAAGAAATCAGAGACCAGTGTTTAACAGTGGGCTGTATAATAATGATAGAAATATGGAGTTAATTGTGTCATGTTTTCGAACTGTGATTCAATATGGGATCGCTATTCGTCGATGTTGAAGTTGGTTTTGTTCAAAAGCCCTAAGAGTTTAGGGTTCTTAGCGATCTGCTCGCCTGTAACGGGTATCCGACCCTCAACGACCGCCTGAAATTACAGGGTATCGCTCGCTATTCGCTGGGGGATGAGCACTGTAAATTGAGAGCTCAGGACACCAAAGTCATTTTAGTATCACTGCATCTGATCTCCCATATAAAATCCACTGTAAGCCCAATCCGAATTTTCGTGCTGTAGCGTCAAATGGGGATCCAATCCCAAGAATGCAGCCCTCATTTCCGGATCCGTAATCTCTTGCTCTAGATTGAAATTCGTCCCCATAAGGAAATCCTGGCCTGGGAATGCTGGTAGACCCTCGAGGTTAAAGCCAGGATACGTATGATAGTTGTCCTCTGCTTGTGGTGGAATTGCAGCACTCGGTGAGGTATCTAACCCGAAGGCGTGGGGCTGCGAGAGGGAAGCCGAAGAGCTTGGATCGAAAGCTGCTTCTTTACTCGTCCCAGTTCGGTGTGGGGTAGAAAATAAAGATTCCATATAGTTCTTTGATCGTCTATCCAGAATAGTCTGGATATGTCTTTTGATTATATCAGTACTGTGATTGAGGCCCGGCATAGCTGTTGCAGATTTCTGCAGGACAGCAAGGAAGAATTTCAGGTCCAACTTATCGGCTGGAACGTCGGACTTCGGGAGCGTGATTGTCTCTTCTTGCATTTGGAAATGTAAGACTGCGATCGTAGCAGCTATGTATGTGTTGTAGCAATTGAGGTACGTTGTGTGTTCATAGCCAAATGTGGAAGTGAGAAGTTGAAGGAGGTCGTGGATAGACGCAGCAGCTGATGTGCATATTTGATATGAACGCAGAACAGCATCATTGGTGAAATCAGTGGTTCCATTGATGAAAGGTCGGTGAAGCAAGATCAAGGTTGTATGATACAACAAATTAAGAGACACGATGTGGAGGGGCGGGCTGAGAGCGGGAAGGCTCTTGGTATCGAGACGAATTACGTCCGGCAACGCAACCCACCAGTCATGGATCGAAGAAGATATTCTCACGAACGCCAAGGTTTTGGGACTTTGTGTTCGATCACCATGCATTGGAGCTGGAGATGAGCCATAAATCTCAAGCATGATGCTGCTTAGTATCATGGAAAGTTTGCACAGACCGGTAAAACATGAAACCATGTGTCCTTTCTGTGGTGGGTAAGCTGGATGAAGGATATCGTCGTTTTCTACAGAGCCATAAAATGGTTCCCACGCTTCATTTTCAGTAAAGTCATCCACTGCGGTAGTTAGCAATTTATCCATGTGTATCAAGAGACAATTGCGTAAGAATCGTAATGACTTACTGAAGACGGGTGGATTTGACTCCATGGCCGGTGTGAAAGCCGGCATGCGTCCCAAATAGAGGCTAATTGCCTTGTCCCACGTGTAGCAACTCCAAAACAATCTCTTGCGGATTTCAATATCTTCAGCGGTAAAGTTTCTCACATAGCCGCTCAGTCGATCGCTAGGTAGATGGATCCCGAGGTCAATCGCGATCCTGAAAGCCATGCCGGAGTATAGCCACGCTATCGACCACATAAGCTGTGTCTGCCACAAAACGGAGAGGTATAAATCCTACCCTGGGATGAATTGCCAAAAGCTACGTCTCGAGCAGATTGCTGTAAAAGTGCTTGGACTGTGGGTATTGAGCTTGAATTTGTGATCTGCATTGCCAACGATAAGTGCGCCTGCTGGGTGAGTGTCCTCATCCTTGCACTAGCAGCGTCTTTCTGCTGGGAATCTCGGACATGAAACCGTGCACTGTGAGCCAACAGTACTTTAAGTAAAGTCTCAGAGAAATACAAGCTTTCTCCCTGTGTGATGGAGCTTACTGCCATATCTCCTGCAACATATATTAGCCCGCATTTACTAAAGAGTGAGTCGGGAAACTTTCTCGTGAATGCTGGACGATAGACAAACATGAACATGGGATAGATCCAACACCAATGGAAATTCAGGAACTCGGTCACTAAGATACTCGAAACTTCCTTCTGTGAGGTAGCCATGTTTTGAACAGCTATGGCTTCTATACGTCGCTGGGCTGCGGCATTTGAGACTAATGAAATTCTGGCTTGGGTTTGCTCTTCAGTTGCGTCATCATTGCTGATAGATAATGGTTCCCGTAAGCTTCGACCTCGTGAGATCACACTATCATTTGGCGATGGGGCTTCATGAATAGCAGACGTGGGGTTGTGAAAAGTGACACCTCCATGGATGTCCACACTGATTTGTGAAACCCAGCCATCCTTTTCCTTTCTGCTCGGAGCACTCGCTTCCAGTCTTTGATCCGATGAACTATTCAGCTCAGTGTCATTCTGGAATAGTGATACTGGAACCGTGGCCGTATGACCACCAGTCTTGGAGGGGTCCCTATCATTCTATCAGAGCAACGTCAGCAGCGAGTACAAAAATTGAAGACGCTTTTGATTCAAATGAACAGACCTCACGATTTTCAATTTGACCATCTCCATTTTTCAGGCTCCTTTCCAATAGCAATTCCTCCACCTTAGCTTCAAGAGATCTTACATATGCTAAAGATGGAGGTTTTTCGTAATGACATGCGGTCTTGTGTGCAATACAGGTTGAACATTGAGGCTGGCGACTATCGCATCTGCTCTAAAAGACTCGTCAGATATGCCCTACCCGCATGCAGTTGAAAGGGTTGGCCAATGGCAAAAGCACACTCGCCTTTCGCCTCCGACAGTTATTACATATGGCCTTTCGCCTGTGCTCTCCCGTAGCTCTCCTTTTGTCCTCCATATCTTACCGGCGACTCGCCTTTATCGCGCGGACACTGTGCTATCAATGATGCGACTCAAAAGAAATCAGTTTTCAATTATATGGAGAGGCGCGAGAATAATTTCGCCGCGGAGGAAGGTGCGGGGAACCTGACACATACCTATCTCCACATCAGGCCTACTAGTCGCTTCCAAGTCCGGGGCTCCGGGGACCTGAAAATATTTGGGGTAACAAATCAGCAAGGACGATATTCTCTTCTTGAGTCGGAACGCGGCTTATTACCCCACCCTCCCCTTGCTCATGACTCGCATGCACTAAATAGGCGATTCCCCGCGGCGAGTCGCTCTGTCGCCGGTTCAGGTACCTTCTGGAAATGCTTGGCAGTATCTGTGTTTGCCTGTATGAGGGCTTTCACGAAGGATAATTCTTGTATGGAAATTATGGAGAAGAATGATTATCTTTTACAAAATGAGACAACAGTGGTCTGGGGTAGATTACCGCAAGAGCTTGAAGCTGAGATGTGCCAAGTATCTGTGCCAATCTTGTTTCCTCGCCCAAAAGAAAATTTGTTACACTCCTCGGGCAAAAGACTTCGTAGATTCACCTTGGTGCTTCTATTTGCAAACTTATATAGGTGATCCCTTCTATTTGTGTGGCAAAAGTTCGCGACACAGGTAAAGGGAAGCCTGACTCATAATGATTGCTGCTCGCTAAAGTGCCCCTGAAGTCACCGAGCTTACTCGCTAAACAGACCTCCTCAAACGCCAATTTTCCGGCCATCTAGAACATCCCGGAGGGCATGACCCCGCCATTTAGCGCCTCACGAGTCATTACAACGGCCTAGATCATGACTGCTTGCCTCTGTCTCACGACTTATTAGGAACACCCGTATTCTTTTCCGCTAATGAATCTGCCTTTAAGGCTGGCCTGTCTGCTTTGCCAGCTGTTGTCTGTCGAATAATTATTAGCTCAAGTTCCAATTTTTTGCCCTACCGCTACACGGTGGCGACTTACCCCTCCATCAACCGGCATGATGAGACCAGTAATCCACCGCGCCTCTTTGCTACAGAGGAAAAGTATTGCTACCAAAGTGTCAGAAAATGAGTGAAACTATTGAACGGGTATGATACGCACCATATCCAACATCCCAGCCAGTTCCTTCTATCTTCATAAGGTTTTGGTTGATTCTTGCTTGACGCATTTCATCCGTCATACCCCTTCCTCTCACCATGGGGGTAAACACCATTCCTGGACATACGCAGTTGACCCTGATATTTTCAGTGCCATGCTGAGCCGCCATAGCCCGTGTCATTTGAATGATGGCACCTTTCGAAGTAGGATATAACAAACTGGGATTACCACCAAGCACTGCTCCACATTAGTCGTGTAAATATGACTGTTGCTGAGAAGGCAGACTTACGACCGCTCACAGAAGACATGTTAACAATTGCTCCTCTCCCAGCTTTCCTCATCTCAGGGATAACATGGCGACACATAAGGACCATGCTTGTCACATTGATGCGGAAGTCACGGTTCCAGGCATCCATATCAATCTTGGTAGCATCACCCATTGCTCCGCCAACTCCAACTGCGTAAGGTATATTTGTTAGCAAGACAATTTCTCGACTATTGATATGATGAAAAACTGGTGAGCTGTACCGATATTAACGAGAATGTGAACAGTGCCAAAAAGCTCAACTGTTTTTGCCACAGCATTCCTACACGAGTCCTCATTTGTCACATCTGTCTGGATGACAACCGAGGTTCCGCCCTCTTCATCTATCATTCGTTTTGTCTCTGTTGCCCACTCAACATTGAAGTCAAGTAGGGCAACTTTGGCACCCTGCCGAGCCAAGAGGATTGCCGCTGCTCTTCCATTTCCAATCTCACCTAACTTGAATCAGTATCACCTGATAAAAAGCTACAGAACATTAATCCAAGCCTACCTGCCATTCGTGATCCGGCTCCAGTGACCATTGCCACCTCTTCTGCAAGATTGAACGCCATCTCAGGACGAGTCGTCATTGTCGAAATTGTCGTGATATGAAGATAATGATCCGGTCAGTCTGGTTTGAAGCAGGCGCGATAATTGCGTATGCTACCACCGTATATTTAAGTATCTCTCCGAGAGTTATAATAGTCTTAAAGTTTTGATGAAATATATGGCACCTGATATTTTGGGGCGGGGATTTGCTACCGGTAGGATCTAGATCTTCGCGGCGAGTGGCCGGACCAATGACCTCCTGATTTTAAGAGGGGAAGCGGCGTGCCGTGTTGCCGAAAGCGGAAACTCTTCAGTCAGTCTCGAATACCTCATATTTAAATGACCATGTCACTTTCAGCTCTAGCGCCAAGTCTATGAAGACCAGAGTCTCCAACGATTCGTTCAAAAATTAAGATGGAGGCCTCACTCAACATGAGAATTTGGAATACGACGGGTGAAATTATTCAGGTGATTTCTCTCCGGAATATCATTCAGAGGTTGCTACATAATTACTTGCGCTATATAATTTTTCATTGAGACAGCCAGAAGTCAAACCACTTAACGATACCGTTCAAACTTTCCTCTTTCACATAACCTGAAGAAGGTAAGTAGATGGTCAGCATGTCGTCAACAGAAGAGAACTTACGCTCATAGGGATTTTTCTCATTTCCACGCAAGGCAAACCCATGCTCCACGCGAGAAAATAATTGCAGCTCATATGTCTTTTTACCTTCTTGCAATATATCTAAAGCTCTTCTGCGGGAGTGAGTATCAAACGTGTGGTCGATCTCAGAACAGGAGAGAAAGAGGGGTTCTATAAGAAGGACAACTGTCAACGCCGTATCGAAGATGGAGAAGGAGGAGTGACCACTTTACTTTTTAGGTCGGAAAAATGTCGCTCCTTCAAGAACGCGGGATGAGCAAAAGCTCCAGCGGTGACAGTATCTTTAGCAAGCTCGTCACAAACGTACGGTGCTCCAAAACAATAGCTAAAATAGTTTTAGCACTAAATTCGAATTTTCATTACTCGGATAGCTCACCCAACACATGCGTATTTGGTCTCTCGTTGACCATAACTTTTCTTTACTTCGTCGATCCACTTCGGGACAGCTTCATTGGCGAATGTGATGTGCTTCGTTTTCCAAGCTTCATAATCAAACGTTGGATCAGAATGATCATTTCTGTTCTTTCTGTGTTTCCACACTGGGTCCTAGAAAAGTCAACCCATGCGCCTTCATTTGGCGGGGTAATTTACCCCGCGAAAATAATCCAAACCAAGGACAAGATACCCCGCATCCGCAAAACCGTCCATTATAAGAAATCCATTGTTGAAAAAGCCCCAAACATCAGGAAAATACAGTAGAATGTGACCGTTCGCTTTATTCTCGGGAGGCGCTACCAGGTAGGTTTCGACATCTGCAATAGCGACCATTTTCCCCCGAGGTGCGCCTTCATGAAGCGAGCCTTTCAGACAGCAATTACCCGAGGGTTTCGCAAGAAAGGTGTCTGTTTCCGCCATGGCGATGAGATGATATTCCGGTTTTCTGTGTGCTATACTCTTGGAACTGGTTTTGTACTGCAAAGATTTCCCGGCTGTAAAAGCTGTCGAGAGAAAACTTTGGTCAAGAAAACCAGACTTGGATTGAGATGGGGCATATATAGGCGAATGGCCGTGAAGGGTGGGACCAGCCCCGCCACCCCATTCCCCAGCACTCGACCCCGGTTTTCTCGTCGCCTTTTTGCGTTGACATAAAGCGGGGTTGATCTGCATTATTTTTCTAATTTCGCATGCATACAATTAGCCGCAATCTAGCTTTTTGAGTATTATTGTTCAGCTATCTTCTCCTTCAACACGACTTTACCCAGCAGAAATGGCAACCACAAAGCCTGAAATCGACCACCTGGAGGCTCAGCAACCTCATATTCAGAGAACGTCTTCAGCTGATACCAAAATTATGGAATCCAATATAGATTTGAAGACAGGACGGGAGGCGATCAATGAGGTAGGAAATCGCTTAGCCACATTGTCTTTCAGTCACTTACATTATTCAGGACAATGCGGTCGGCTATCAGGAGTATCAAGATGGTCTTTTGCTCGAGTTCTCCGATAAAGAGGTCAGAATAATAATCATCTTTAATACCTGCTTACCATGAGTGCTAACTTTGACTTTACAGAACAAGCGGGTGCGATGGAAGATCGATCTCATTATACTGCCCATGTTTTTAATCACCCAAGCCCTGCAATTCATGGATAAAACGGCCCTCAACTATGCGAATCTGTTTGGCTATAAGAAAGCACTGGGTCTCAAGGGGCAACAATTCAACTACCTATCTGCTAGTGAGTCACGACGCTTCATCATGCAACAACTCCGGCTGACCTGGTATCAGTGGTATATGCGGGATACTTTTTCGGTCAATATCCTTGTGGTTGGCTCATCGGTCGATTCCCAGCCCAAAGAGTGCTTGGAATTAGTTGTTTACTTTGGGGTTTCATGGTTCTGATCATGACTCAATGTCGAAGTTATGAGAGTGCTCGTAAGTCTTAAGGACTCCCAACGCAATATAATGAACAATTGCTAACATAATATAGTCGCTGTCAGATGTATACTTACTGCCATGCTTCCTTCACATGTTGATACTAACGTCAGTTGTAGTTTTTATGGGAATGTTTGAGGCAGCCGTAACTCCGTAAGCGCTCCGGCATCTCTATTTTTCAAGGCATCCGGCACCATATTTGCAAGCTAACGTTGTTCATTCTTTAGTGGTCTGACCCTGATGACTGGCTTCTGGTATACGAGAAAAGAAATCCCCTTGCGACAATGCATTTGGTAGTAAGTATCAAGCCTGCCTTTGACCATGTCTGTACTCTTTCTGATCTCACATTCTTAGTTCATCTCTCGGCTGGGGTGGTATCGTAAGTGATTCTAATACGGCGCGATTTTATTGTTCTAACCTTTCCAGATCGGGTCTTACATTTCTATGGGAGTTTCCAAACTGCCAGTAGACATGAAACCAGAGCGCTGGGAGCTTATCTTCTTTATTGTAAGAGCAATCCTACAAAAATCAACCTGACAACCATTAATCAGCCCTTCAGCTCGGCGGTGCTACTTGCCTCTGGGCTTTCGTCCTATATTTTCTTCTTCCTGACGCGCCCTCAAATTGCCGTTTCTTGAACGAGCGTGAGCGCCTCATTGCCGTTAAGCGTGTCGCAGGAAACGAAACTGGTATCAAGAACAAATCCTTCGTGAAGAAGCAAGCTATTCAGGCTTTCATCGATCCAAAAGCCATACTCCTCTTTACGTCTGTCTTCGCTGCGTAAGTCACCACCCCGAAGGTCAAAGGCCATGGACTAACATCGGAAACCAGTGCGATACCTAACGGCGTGGTTAATTCTTTCTCTACTATCATCATCAAAGATCTGGTAAGACCTCCCTTCTCACACAAGCACAGCTGTAATGCTGAACATTTACTCTTCAGGGATTCTCTACCACCAAGACAACTGAGCTAAAGTCTGTTGGAGATGCTGTCCAAATAATCGCATTGATGACAGGTGGTGCTATCACATTAAATGTACCGAACTGTGAGTTTTCTATCAGCCAATACACAAACGGGATTTTCTCTAATCACATCATATAGCTCGACTCTTAACCGCGACAGCTGCAAATATTCTCTGCACTGTCGCCGCCGCATTAATGGCTTATCTTCCGCGATCCAATACGTGGGGAAGACTTGTCTGCTTCTGGCTGGTTAATGCCCAATCAGTCGGCTTCACGGTATCCTTGGTGAGCATCTCGTCCAACATGGCGGGGTACACTCATCGATCAATTGCAAGTGCCATGATTTTGTAAGCACTTGACCACGCACCTCCAACCGAAAACAAAGGGTGACTGACAAGTTTTGCAGCACGGCATATTGCTGGGGAAATTTCGCTGGTCCATTCGTAGTGAAAGAGTCCGAGGCACCAAACTATCCCAGCGCAACTGCGGGCCTGCTTGCTGGATACGTAATTAAGACTGGCTGCCATCTGGGACTTCTAGGTATTCTCCCAATCTGCATGATTTTATTTATCAAATATTAACAACCTCATCCAGCATACATGTTCTTTACGAACAGATACAGAGACAACAAATACGGACCAGCCGACAAGGAGCAGAGTAACGAGGCGGGAATGCGGGATTTGACCGAGTTCCAAAATAAGGACTTCCGTTACGTACTTTAGATTCAGCTAAGGTGCCGAAATTTTATATCGTGCTACGAGAGGTATTGAGACTATCTCATGCATGAAGAGGCCAAGCTGGGTTTACCGGATTCTAGTAAGGGCGCTTGGAAGACGATTTGGCTTATGCGCACGGTCCCAACAGCAGAAGCGTGAGAATTTGTATATACATTAGTTATTAGCATGCATGTGACTGCAAGTACACCTCTTTCAAACCTGTCCGTTTCCTTCAACCTGTGTCAAGAATTGCAATAATCCATGGGCAGCGACGTATATAGCCATGAAAAAACCCCACCTTCAATAACATCATTCATAAAGTTTTCATCCTCCCACCTAGTACACCAATTGCAGGGTGAAAGACCCGCCCCATATACCCGCACTGGTAGCGTTTGCCAGATTGGAGATCAGGAGTGTGGTGCTGTTAGCGGCGAAGACAAGCGTCACCCCATCGGCATCTACGCTGTGGCCGTCCATAGTTAGACAAACTGACTTGGGGAAGTCCTTGATGCCAGCAATTGTGACATTCGCTAATGGCAGGCCGTCATTATAGTCGCCCGCCACCTCGCCACTAAGGGTATTGTTTTTGAAATCCAACTATCATAGAAGTCAGCAATGGATCGTTTGATTCCCGTCATGTGGTCACACACCTGCACGTTCTTAGTTGCTGCTTGGATCTGGCTAATTCCATCATCAAGATACAACTCTCCCTCAGCCGAGTAGTCCTTATCCAGCGCAACGATCAAACTCCAATCGCTCTTTCTGGAGGTCTTGGTTGTGTTGCCAGCCTTTTGCATTGGGATGATGTAGCCACCACGAATGTGAATGGGCTGTTCAACCAAGTCGGCTTGAAGGGTCTTGTTCTCACCAGGCTTCGCATCCAATTCCACGAAATGGTACCAGTCATACCATCGGGTCCCTTCGGCCACGCCGGGAAATACGCCTCGCACGGATGTGGCTAGTGCTTCAAGGACAGGAGTGACGAGAATGGCGGGTCCAGACATGAATTGCGTTTCGATAGCCTTCAGGCCTTCCTCGTTAGGGAACTCCCACGCAAGCGCTCTCAATACCGTTTCACCGGCGACATTTGCCTTGTGGAATAGGGTGTAGGTGTATGGGAGCAGGCTGTATCGAATGTTCATAATTCGCCGTGTTGCTTCGGCTGTTGTGGCCCACTAAATGAAATCAGCATCATGAATTTTGTCAAAGTTGAAAGCGAGAGGCAGGAAGGAGGAAAACAGTTTTCGGAGGAAAGGGAGCTGCCGAGAAAGAAGGAGTTTCTTCACATACCCGATACGCCTCCTGGGCAATGGTGTTCCTGTTATTGTGGTTTCGGTACATGGGGAACCAAGCACTTAACTGCATCCAACGAGTGCAGAGCTCCCTGTCCGCATTGTCATTGAAACCACATGTTTCAACGCCAAAGTACGGAATGCCCGCAATGCTGAATTGCAGAGCCTGGCTGATACCAAAGTACATATTCCCCCAAGCAGAGTTAGTATCACCACCCCAATGGCCAGAAAAGTTACCACTTCCAACAAAAGTAGATCTGCTGATGAAAAATGGGCGTTTGTTATCATAAGTGGCGAGCAGTGCGTGATATGTCGCATTGGCAGAGAGATGGCCGTAGAGGTTGTGCAAGGCGTACTCAGTGCTGTTGTACGGACCGTCGTTGTGAGTGGCATCTGGAGAAATAACGTCCTTGACCAGCGAGTGACCAGCGAGGAAGTTATTGATTGCATAAGGGGGGAAAGTGAGGTTTCGGACACCAGGTGTCGGAAGAGTCCGCCCGAGCACTGGTGTGGGTGGTGGTTGAGGATAAGGAAAGGCTGCTGATTGCGAAGCCAGGGCGGCGCTGGCAGAAGCTGCTTCTGTTGCATTTGTGACTGCAAACATTTCGGGGTATTGGTAGTTGACCGCTTGGCTTGTACCAGGATCACCTGGCAGAGCGAATGGAACGTGGATTGGGTTTTCAGCAAGTTGTCCTGAGCCACAGCTGCCAGTACAGAATGAGACAGCATCGTTGACATCTAGCCAGAATCCGTCGAAAGCAATAGCCTTGTGAAACTCCACGATTTCTTTGGTCCAGAAGTCATGTGCCTGTGGAACCAGAAAGTCAGGCCAGACGCTGAAGCCGGGCCATTCGATACCGATATAGAAACTTTCGTTACCGTTGCCGTTGCGAATGTACACTTCCATCTCAGCACCGCGGTCATAAGGAGGATATGCATCACTGGCATTGTTCGGGTTTGGTGCATAGATATTAGGGTCGAGAATGGGAAGGTAGTACTGTCCAGCGGCATGTAGTCTATCTAAGAAAGCCTTGCCCTCGGCGAGGTCGTAGTGTCCGGGATTGTTCGTAAAATCGCGATTGACCTTTAGATAGTCCAGGTCATTCATTATTCCTTCCAGTTGAATATTCTGGGCAGCATATGCATCAACGACGTCTTGCAAGTTTGTCCAGTTCTGATAGCCCCACCTGCATTGGTGGAAGCCCAAAGCCCAGTATGGTGGAATAACGGGTGTTGTAGCAATCCCAGTGTGGTATTGGCTGATGACTTTGTTGGGTGTGGGACCATTGATAAAATAGAAATCGAAAGTTCCGCCAATTGTACGATATGTGAGATAGTCGGGTCGGAGCAACCAATCCTGACCATGGGCGTTTCTCGCGTATACACCGTGTGTAGTAGAGGCGTTACTCCCGTGGTATCTTGTCTCAAGATATACAGGATGCACACTGTGACCATTAACATCGAGAAGTTGATCATTAGTTAGATTGTACGCATTCCAGAATGTTTGCGTGAAGTTAGTGCCAATCCTGAATCCACGAAGACTCTCGGCGAAGCCATAGACATTGTAGTCTGGAACCATGGACGTTCTCAACTCAAGGAATTGATCTTCGAAGACGATCTTGCTGCCGAATGTGTTGAAGATAACTTCGCCTGAATCGACGCGGGATATCTTGAATTGGAAAGACGGGTCATTGCTCCAGGTGAATAACAGGTTGCTAAGATTTTTGCTGCTTCCATTTTCGATTTTTGGCAATGGCGTGAGCTTTTCGTCTAGGATGTATATGGATCTATTCGCAGGAACGAGATATTTGGGAGCGATGCGTACTGCCAAGCGGTCCTTTGATTGGTACTCAACGGCAAGAGTAAGGTCCTCGACGTCATTCCCGTAGACACTGCATGGCTTTCCTGCCAACTTCAGGTCGGCTGTGACGCCGGTGTCACTTTCTTTGACGTTGGAAGCTGTATACCCAGGGCATTGTATCTGGGCATCTGGCGCTGTTTTATCTAAGACATTGGGTGTAACACTTGGTGCATAGTCGGCGGGAGATGGCAAGATAGGTCGTGCTGGAGTTGGTGGAAATGCCGGGGGGTACTGGGGTTTCTGAGCACCTGAAGAAGATAAGTAAAGTTTCCATCAGCTCTTGTACTTCTATGTATAATGCATGCATGCAGGTTGGTTGACTTACTTGACCCGACAGGCAGTAGAAGAATTAAAAGAAAGTTTTGGAAAGTATGAGACAACATCTTGCCACTGCCGACTTGATACAACGCACTCTGTCCCTGGCTATGGAATTTGGAGGGCAAGCTGAGGATATTTCAACTCCGGGAGCTGTTCACCTCCCTACCTCTTCATAACGTCATTTGAGTTCATGGCAATCTCGATCACTTTGTTTAGACTGGCATATTAGGTACTAGTGCGATTCCCCGCACGCTTATTTCAAGCAGTAGCATTGCAAAGGCTTAGCCCTCCATCTAACAGAGAATTAGTGAAAGGTTAGTCAGTTACCAGCTGCGCGGTCTCACAACGATGGCGGACTTAGCTCCGGCTTCACAATTGATAACCGAAGTCAGAGCCGCGATGTTTAAGAAGCTAAATGAGAAATATCTTCCCGTCGTCCGTTCATACGCATGTGCACCACTCAGCTGACGGACAACTTCTTGAAGAACAACAAAGATTTGATACGCTTCGACTTATCAGGAACAGAAATAGAAGGCAATGAATTTCGAGAGAACCTGTCTATCCGGTGATGCTGGTAAGAGTGTGTGCCTGGTTCAGGGGAAACCCGCTAAGGTTAATGTGCCTACCTCTTCGTCGCAACTGTGGAGCCACTTGGGGAAATTACTATGTGAAAAGAGTTCAAGTTAGCCCCTCGACCAATCGAATGATGTTTTTGAAAGCCATCTGCCAGAATGCCTAAAGAATTTCCCCACGTGTACCCGGTAGCGCCTTCCCCGCATCCGCACTGCGTCATGACGATCGAAGAAATACCGCATTTCACACTTCACCATGTTGAGTGACATGGGAAACGTTCAAAATGGTAAAATTAACCGCCTTTGAAGAACTAATCCGGAACGGTAGCCGCAAAAGAAGCTTAACATGAGATTTGCATGACTAGCTCGTCGTCAAGCTTCCAGTCGCTGCGTCGTCTCAGAACTCCGATATTGTCGCAAAAATCATGGAAAGTATCAGCGGGCATCAGGAATATTCTGAATACAGATATAAATGATCCCAGGAAACTTGTTCTGCGGCATAAAAGAGAGAGACAAACCTCGTATGGCATTTCATAGGTACATCAGTCCGTGGTACTTTCATCGCTAACAGTAACGGGATAATTGACAGGCTCCGCGACGAAAGCAATGGGATGTTTCGCTGAATTAAAAGGCTCTACAACTCAGTCATGAAATGAAAAAGACGCGAAACAAATAATGGCTGAATCCGGACCTGTCATGAACTTCAAGTGCCCTTCGCCACAGCTTGCTCAAACACCCCCACCATATGTTCATACACCACCTTCCCGATCCCTTTCTCTCGGTATTCATTAAGCAGCTTGTTCTCAGGGCATACTTCACCATTGGCCTTCACACGATAAACACCATTGCCCTTGCCATCCTTAACGAATGATGGCCTCGCGACCCCAAGCCCCCTCGGCAAAGCCGCCAGCCCCGCGATTTTCTTCGCATCCGCGTGCTCCTCCGCGGGAGGATATCTCGCACTGGTGCTCAAAAACAAAATCTTATCACCAGCCTCCTCAGGCGACTGACCGACAGCAGCCATGAACAGCGGCGCAATGGTGTACCTGGGAATCTGGAGAGGGTACCACAGTAGACCCGGGGCAGTCGCAAACACGCTGTCCACAATTCCGGTCCTCACGATACCAGGATGCGAGAACACGAAGCTGACAGTCGGGTTGGCTTTTGCGTGCTCTTCGAGCATGAGTGCGCTCATCATTACGGAGCTGCCGAGGGCTTTGACCGTAGGGAATTTCGCGGGTTTCTTGACGTCGATGTCGTCGAAGTCAATGGCGCCTTCATCACCTGCTCCGAAGATTGAGACAACTCGAGGCGAGACACTCTTTTTCAGGAGAGGAAGCAGGTTCATGATGAGGCGCTGTCGGCTGTAGAGTTGCAGTGCACGGGCTGTTTCGATGCCCTCAGCGGTTTCTGTCACAAGTCAGAACGACCGCGGGCTTTTGAAGGTGGGAGCTTACCCTTTCGCTCCCCGAGACTCAGATAATTGGTGCTCATGCACAAAATATCTACGTGGTTCTCACCCTTCTCCTCCTCGGCGACATGTTTCTTAATCTCTGCTGAAATGCGGTCGACTTCCTTGATGAGCGAGAACTCGCCCTGAATGAACACGTAAGTGCCCGACGAGTTGATGATTTTCAGGTCATCAACTATTTGGCTGCCCTTCTCTTTGTTTCTGCCGATAATGAAGGCTTTTGGGGCGTTCACATATTTTGCGAATTGTTTGAGAGTTGCGAGGCCGATGCCTGATGTCGCCCCCGCGAAGACAGCGACTATCCCCGGTGCGAGGGTCTGCAACGACTGATTTGAAAGCCGGATTGTCTTGAGGTTAACCATTATTGCTGATGTCAGGTAACTGTTTCCGATGAGGCAGGAAGGCTGAAGGGCAAGAATCAGGTTAAATATACAAGAAATTATCACCTGATGCACAGTTGCTTATTGAAGAAGGTGGCGTGTGTGAGCGTATTGTTATTGGAGGTGTGCACCGGGCAAAGATAATATCCCGACTCCGCGCTAGCTTAATACAGCTGGCATGAAGCCAGAAAATCATTTGATAAATATCAGATAAGAGTCGAATGTGCCATATGCAAGATTTCGATTTCATCGATGCGGTTCCGTTCTATGTGCTGATTATATTTTTGCAACAGGAAGCTTGCCGAGATTTCCAAAGCTCATTTCAGCAATGCCAACGACCTTCACGAATTGAATATTTGTGAGGCAGCATCATGATTGGATTGTCTCTCGTTCTTTCATTTAATGAAATGCTGTAAAAACGCTGCATATTTGCAGTGGTTGTAGACGGAGAACTACCGATTTCAGCGTTAGAAGCGACGCTATGCCCCCCCTCCATGTCTCGTTCCATTCCTACCTATCGATTGATGAGTCGGCAGTATCTAGTATCCTATTGCCATCCTTGAAAAATCATTCCAAGCCCCCAAAGTGTTGCCCTGGGCCCGTCACTGAAGTGCTCTGAGTTCTTACTACCGTTCGAGCAACCCGTCATGTATTTTTCCTACGAGTCGAGAACTTAGATGCCTTTCTTGGTGTTTGCCCATTTCATGACGTGAGACGGCCAGGAATGTGTTGCGGACAAACTTCGCAGCGTCGCCAGCCATAGACCCATTGTGGCTTCAATGGCAAAGCCTCCCAGCCTGGCTGGTCTGATGCTAGTTTTTTTTGACCATGTAGTGTCTTCAGAAATCTTATTTTGCCCAAGCCCGCTATGCTCATGCTAACATTGGGGGAAGGAGACGGATCGAATAGCGCCATGTTCATGCGTCGGTGCATGCATGAATCGTACTTCGACAAGTCCCAGGCGGCGAAGAAGCTTTTGAGCTGGGGGAAACCCGAGTGCCAGCGCTCCACTTCCAATTTGACCCATGCGAGGACTTCATGGCTGTGGGGGAAATAAGGCAGCTCCACCCCAAAAGTTTCCAGAGAAACCTTTGCATGATCCGTCATACGTTTGGACAGCGAATTCAAAACGCTCTTCACGAATTTATACCGAGGTGTTGCATTTCGAAGCAATACCGCGTCCATCGAAAAATTAAAGTAATCCGCGCATGAGCCTCTGAAACCTGCTCCTGGTGCTCCATTCTTGAAGAGCGGGCGATATATCGACTTCAACAGTTCGCGAGATTCTTTGTGGACCGCAAAAGCCCTAGGGAGGAATGCTAGACGCACGCGAAGTGGGTACTCCAAATACATCTCCACAACACGAGGTTCCAGCGTGGCTCGCCAAATCAATGTTCTGAGTTCGATGGGAAGGTCCAGAAATCTTGGGAACGAATCCAGGTGCTGCGTATTGGAGGATATGGTGGTGGCCATTGTGGTGAGATTGGATGAGGTAGCGGATGATGTAACCGCACACCTTTCGCGAAACGATAAGATCCCCGAAACTCTCGAAAAGAAATAACTGAGCTTTAGGTAAAGGTGATGGTGCTCTCGGCTATAGTGACTGGGAGTACTTGATAAGGCGCTCGGGAAAATTCGAAGGTGGATGTGGATGGGAGGGGGTGGTATTCTGCACGAGGTTGCGTGCGAAACAAACGAAGTTCTGACAAAAAAAAAGAGAAGTCCAAATGTCTGACACACAACATCAGTCCTGTCCCAGAACAGACAAGTGGGGTGTCTACAGTAGTGCCCGAAGCCAAATTACTTGCTGGAACAAAATGTCAACAGATCTTAGCCAAAAAGAAACGACTTCCAAATCCCCAAAGCACTCTTCATATTCCAACGGAAATCTACAGCCTCCGACCTGCGGTCCACTACTAGTGAACTCCGTGGAATGGTTCCAACTTATACCCGTATCAGATGCGTCTAGGACTTTGGGTAGTTCGCTTCACGCGGGAGCACTAAATGGGAACTGCTGCACCTGCGTTAGGCCTAAGATCAAAACACCATGAGCACCGGCATCGACAGTGGCCAGGTGGCTATTTTCTGGAAATAATATAGATTTAACACCGCACAATTCTCTGATGGAGACGGCGAGGGGTATACAAGGCCATGCAGAGATATCCCAATATTTGAAATTTCCCCACTCCCGCACATAAAAAATACAACACTAGTTCGGTCGCATGGCACCCTGTAACAAGATAGGACACGTGAGGGAAATGGAGAACAGGCAATCACACCATTCCATTCTTCCAAATGGAATAAGTCTCCCCAGACTTGGCCACTCAAACCTAGAAATCTCTAGTTGTCTTGGTCTGCACCGTGTAGCGATAGAGAAATGTCACCTCGCAGGCGAGAAGCTCGTGTTTATGTCTAAATGTGTCCTACATTGATGAGTCTCGCGAGCGGATCGATGGGGCTGGGTTGGTGTGAACGATAGCGACAGGATGCACAGGTCTGGATCATGAAGGAAATATGTCTTTGATTCCGTGGACAAAAGTGGGAAGAGGTTGAGCACGTTTGATGAGCTGCGGAAGTAAAATGATCTTGATAACACTGAACTTTCGGGATGTCAACTTTAGAGCCCAGGCGGCCCAGTGAATGGCCCTCCAAAACCCGCGAATGCGAAAGAATATGGGTCGTCCGAATCGTCGTCCTCCCAATAATCATCGCCATAGCCGTCCATATCCGAATCTTCCGAGTCATCCTCCGGCGGAGGATCGACGATCTTCGAACAGGTACATCTCTTCCAGCCGTACACAGGACGGCACTTTGGTGTTGACCAGGCTTCTATGTCTTCAAATTCCTCGGCTGGGGGCAAATCCTCGATTCTTCCATCTGGATCGTCATCTGAGTATAGCTCCTTCGACTCTCTTACGGCGGCAGGCAGCTCTTCGTAAAGCGCGAAGACCCCATTCTCGTCATCGGAGTGGATCCTTGATGTCATATCCGATACATCATACACGATGAGTAACTCCTTGAGACCGGATAGATGTCCCAGCGCTCGTTTCAAGGGCTTCTTGATGTCGCGGAATGGTCGATACTTCTCCAGTATATCTGATTCGATGGCGAGGTACCGCAGTCCAGATATTTCTTGTTGATTCATGATACCAAGCAAGTGTGGCATTTTTGACTGAAAGTCTATATCGAAGAGAAGAACGTCTAGGGACAGATTGAATCGAATATGGGCGGGATGGTAGATGGAGCCGAAACAAAGAGGATATGCTTCAAGAGCCAAGTCTCGGGATTCCTTGCAGACCTCTAAAGCAATTGGAGGGAGCGCATCGGACGAAAAACCTCCATTGGAGTAGATTCCTCCATAGTAGATTTCTACCACTCTAGGGACGAAGGTGAACTTCCATATTGCTCGCCGTATTTCTGTTGGCAGCTGGGAGAAATTGGTGAAGGTTCTCAAGGCCATCGCCGCTTGATTTGCGTGTTCGCTATGCTCGTGTGATGTTACCGGGACAATTGCTACCGTGTCCATCTCCGAGTCAGAGTCTGAACCTGAGGAGGAGGAGGAGGATGACGAAGAGGATGAGTCGTTCATTTTTTGAATTTGTTTCTCTGCTGGTACTGGTATTATTGAGCTCGTTGAAAGGGGCGTTTGGCCGGGAGCAATGGAATGATCAGGGAATTCGAGTGCTTTGACGACTGCGATGCGTAGTATGCTAGGTATCACCGGTCAGCCCAATCCCGAATTAAGATGCACTATACCCACGCGTTGCAAACAATCCAGCCGTTCTCCTTGGAAGTACGATTTGTTGAAGTTATTTTGTCTCGCGTCGGACGCGTGGACGAACATCTTCAATCGAAGCTGAGTCAGAAGCACGCTAACGGAACTTTACTGTCCCTTCCTATAACGACGCCCAACATGCTACAAGATCAGTCTGAACAATACAAAAGACGTTGAATTTCGAAAGTATACATCTCTGTCATTGCCAGCGGGCTCGATCTCCCACAAATCTCGAAACTTTGAGATTCAATCCGCGAAACTTCCCCCCCCCTTTCCCCCGAATACTCATCAAACAACAACCCCGCGGCACATTGCTCATAAACAAGTCCCGAATGTGAAGCAAATAATCCAACTGGATATCCTATCTTCCATCTCAGCATGGAAACCAATTCTCAAGACAGGGTATTCACGCTCTTTCCTCAGCTACCTCTTGAGTTACGACTCAAAATATGGCAAACGATGCTGCCAGGTCCCCGTACTGTCAATATCCGGTACCAAATGAAATATGACAGTTTTAACGGGAAGACCATCTCCTCATTCACCGGCTGGACAAGTCCCGATCCAGTTCCTGTTGGTCTCCATGTCTGCCAGGAGTCGCGAGAAGAATCACTCAAACATTATCAGAAATCCTTCGGTTCTTATTTTCACGCAAGCAAGATCTATTTTGACTTCTCAAGGGATACGCTGCGCTTCGGAGCCGACGATGGCAGCTCCAAGAACATCTATCTACTGGATATTTTTCTCGGCGGTGGATATCATGGCGCCAATGATGTGGAGAAGGTCCGCTCCATGATAGTCAGTATCAACGAGGATTTGTACGCGAGGAGGTACTTCATTTGGAATGAGATTCGCCTCTTTACCAGTTTGGAAGAGCTGAAGATCGTCGTTTGGGAAGACAATTCCACTACCGACGAGATTATGCGCTTCTACCGTTCATCGTTGAGGAATGTGGCTGTGGCCCATCCTAAATGGACCGTTCCTCGTATTTCTGTGATGGTCGTCGAGACAGGGACGACGTGGGGCCACAGGACCCTGCTGGAATTGGACGTGGCTGAGTGACCCTTCTGAAGAAGACATTGGAGGAGCCTCTGTCATTCCCCTTGAATCTGTAGGTCCGCCTTGCGTGGGGTCCGAAGTTGAAATTCTTGAAGTCTCAAGATTTGTTAACAGGCTTTTAGATTTTCTGATATCTCGATAATCTTTACTGCGAGGGCTAATAAATCAAGTAGACAATGTTTAAGCACATGGCGAACCTTTCTGGCCTGCTGCTACTAAATGTGAAGGCCACTTCTTCTTTACAACGGCAAAATCAAAGGTTCATACCATCAAATAACATCCAAGTCTTTCTGCTCAAGTCATTTACCACTCGCAAAACGTGATTTTCCAACACAATTCGCAAGGCATTGCTTTGCTCGGATAGTCGATTGCCTCTACTGCAAGTGCTGGCTTCATCAGGCACACCATAGGCGCCAGATTGTTTTGAGCGCATTAAATTATAGTCATGTATTTTCCATCGCGCTATGTCTAAATTTCCTTTTCTATATGGTCATCCCGATGTGACAAATCCTGGCACACCTCACATGACTCTGCTGCAGCCAAGACGTCCACCCCAACTGAATCGCAGGTCTATTGGGCCGCGTGCACTATCAAGAGCTTCGCAAAAGCATCGTAAGCAGCCCTGCATACGGAGGTACAGACCCTGAAGTGATAACTATCTGGCGTCGAGAAATATAATATCTCACAGCACGAATAATCAAGCAAGCGAGATAGTGATAATTCGAAGCAATGAGTGCTCGAAGTCCAAATTCTATAGCAAAGCCGAGGGGTCGTCCCCGCAAAGAGTCTCATGAAATCTCACAGGCAGAGGTACTTACCCCGCCACATTTTCTTACATTAGATATACTTCTAACTTAATCACAGAAACGAGAACGGGGAAGACGAGCACAAAAGACGATGCAACTGAAACAACGGGCAGCTTTCGCTCAACTAGAGAAGAGAAACTTGGGGTTAGAAGATACAATCGAAGGAATGAGCAACGAGTTTGTAAAATTTGGCGAGAGAGCCGTAGCGTGGGAGTTCAAAGAGCAAGTGTTACAAGATGTGAAGGAGACCACATCGAAGTTTCTAGATATGGCAAAAGAAGCCGAAAGGATCAACCAAGGGCCAGAAAGCGCCGCCGAGGAGATAAGCCCATCCAAGTTCGAGGAAGGAGGCGACATCCACGCATCACCGTTCTCCAACGTTCTTTCTCGAACTGAAATACCAAAACCTTCTGTCCCAACAGATTACAACTCGCTTTTCAACCTCTCATTGCCAAACCTTGAGCGGGTCAATGACACATTCCCTCTCGGTTCTTCCGGCGGCCAATTCAGTCCCCGCCTCGGCTTCGGACTTGCGAATACCTCGATAGCCAGCTGGAGTCCAGAGAACCCATGGGATCAATACTATATCTCAGGTCCCAAATCTTTCGCTTTACACCTCTACATCGACTCGGTCAATCTCATCGTCTCCGTCCTCCGCGGAGAGCTGAACTTTCCAAGTTTCATCCCCAGCACAGCGCGGTATTACCTTCGCCATGGATCTCCAGATCGCTTAGTTATGTTGATTACGTTGATGGTCGAGAAGCTCACGATTCTGGACGGAGAGGAGGATAAAATGAACGACGAGAGGATAGCAATGTTTAGCGCAGTGGACTATCGATTGATCAATGAGGTCGTGCTAGCTGTTGTGAGAGAGGTTTACAGGGAAGAGGGAGAATTGCGGGATTGGTTGGATCCCTGGGGAGTCCAGACCCATTTGATGGAGAGGTGGAAAGTACGGTTTGCGGGTAATGTGGCAAGGTTTGGAATCAGCACAGGAGGGCTTGGAACTATTGATCCGAGACTTCTCACCCAGCTCTCAAACGTTAGTACCCCTGACTTATTCTATGCAGCTACAAAATTTTCTAACTTGAATGTGCACAGGAGATTAATGTCACAACCGAGTCCTATGTCGATGTCGATACCAAGACCTTAATCTATAAGCTCGCTATGATCGGCGTCTGTTTTGGCGAAGGTCCACGCTATTCGAAGACAAAAATTGATATAGTGGTTCAGCAACTGCTGAATGAGAGATCGATCACATTTTGAGGGGATAAAAAGCCTTCACGTCCCTGAAAATGTGTTGGGTCGCAGTCCTACGTCTGCTTGCTCCACTTCAACATAGCCGGTACTCTTGGAGATTCTCACGCCTGAATAGGCAGCAGGTTCAAAGACAGTAGTCACGTTATACATGCCAGCGCAAGATTGCCGGTCAGACGAAAGTATGTCCCAACCACGTGATGGACGGATAAAAGGCGACCGTCCAACTCCATCTTCTTTCGAATCCTTCCACGACCCGCCGTCAGAGTCTATAATACTAGCAAGGACTAGCGAGGAGAGGTATCATAGCCGAAAATTGTGCTGAGAACCGTTCGGGATTGCTGAGCAATAATACCAAGATCTCGAGATTTTCAGCCCTCGGATATTTCGGCACATCTGTGCAGGTCAAGTTCGGCATGCGGCCACGATGTTCTAATGAGCAAGATCAAATGAGAAAGTTTGCTTGCAGTATTTGCTCAAAGGGATTCAAACGATCGTGAGCTTTTGTTCTTCCTTCGTCAGACCGCCCACGTTCAATTTTGACAAAGTTTCAGAGATACACTCCAACGGCACCAACGTGTGCACAGGAAAGACAGCCAGTCGCAGAAGAGTCGAAGAACATCTTGCACGGCCTGTGTGAGGTCAGAACAGCACTGCATAACATGTGTCTATAACGAGGTGGCTAACCTTTTTCGGGTGTGGTATAGATCCAAGAAGCGATGCTCAAACCAACGACCCCGCTGTGAGACATGCAGCAAGAATAATATGGACTGCATATACGAAAATGCCAAAATCGTACCAGGGTCTGTGACGGGAGGCAGACCGGCAATTGCGGAACTCGACGGTAGCAGTGGCACGATCTCAAGTCTCTTGCCTGCAGATATTCCAGGCTTCTCCGCTGGCGGTGGTGATTGTCTCGTGGAATACCCGGATGTAGACCCTGCGCTATGGAATGGGGGCTTAGACTGGGACTGGCTCTTCGAATGTGGAGAAAACTTGAATTTTTCTGCGCCCATGGGCATTTTGCCAAATTACGAAACTGGAAATGGGCATGATGTCCTCGAGCCTGCCAGCACAGTTTGGCAGCCTATTCCGGGACCCACTGCCGGAGACCTGTTCACCAGAAATAATGATCAAGCAGATCCTGTATTCTCAGTTCTACCTAACCCCGAGCCTCAAGATGCATGCGAGCCAAATGACCCATGGCCCTTGGAGTGGCATGCCGAAGGTCAGCAAGCGCTAGACCTTCCCAAGCTCAATGGCAAGACCGAGGGTATGGAAGCTACGTATTACGGCATGAAGTCATTGGGAGACGCTTTCCGAATGAAACTTCAAGAAGCTATTCGATTGCCGTTAGAACATCCGCCATGGCGAGCAGTCTCATTAGCCAACTTCCCGAGCAAGATGCAACTTGATAGGTGCATCGACCTTTTCTTCGCCCATAATAATTCTGTTCGTCGCTCCTTCTCCTCTCTGAAGTTTTACTTTAAGCTAATAACAATCATTTGTTGGCAGGAATCCGGTCTCATGCACCGGCCGACCTTTGAACCAGATCGACAACCGGTAGTCATGATCTTAGCAATCGCTTCTCTCGGCGCTTGTTATTCAAACATGGAGGGTTCGCGCACTTTTGCCAACGCACTGTCGGAGCTCAACCGAAGGTTGTTGTGGTACATGGTAGATATAAGGCTATTATTTTCGGGACTTGAAAACTGAATGCATTCTTAGGGTGAAAGTGATCCAAGATTCTTGAGGTCCACTTTCTACATCACAGCCCAGCTGCTGCAGAATAAGTATGGCTATTGTAGTGGAAGCAAGCGCTTGTTCGAACTGAGCGAGTCTTCACGAAGCACCCTCATCAATAATGCTGTGTCGATTGGCATTTTCCAGGAAACGGTCTCCTTAGACCAAGAGGATGAGTTACAAGACAAATTATGGAGGAAATGGATTGCGTCGGAGTCTCTTTGCCGGTTAGCGTGGGCCATTTATGTAAGTTTTATGTATGTGATTAAATGGCCTCACGTATAAAAGCACCCCAAAGCCACGAGTTACTAACCGGAATTAGGTACACGACGCTTCCATCACATATTTGGGCAACAAAAGACCTTGCGTTAGTCTTGCAACCCTTTACCGAATGTCTCTACCAAGCTCGAAGGAGCTGTGGGAAGCCGACTCCGCTCAAGCGTGGTCGGCTTTACACCCGTGGAGCAAGACCGCCCCTCGGAGGACTTCGTTCAGCGTAGTAATCGACAATCTAGGCGGTGCTCCAGATATCAAAGACTCGCAACACCAATATATCGTAATATTAACATACACTCGCATGCTGTGGAGCATGAAGGAAATTACGGCCTCTCCGATCGTTTCCAAGAACGCCAACCGCCTCGAGAATTATGAGGGTGATAAACGGGATCTGATCAAAGCTCTCGACGATATCTTGGTCCTATATGGACTCTTCAATCCGCGCCTGACAGAGAGTCCAGGCCTGCTCCGCAGCACAATGCGCAACGCCCAAATCATACATATGTGTCACCTTCAAGCCGCAGGACATTTCATGGATTGGTTACATCCGCTCATTCGCGGTGGACCAAATAGCAAGCGCGCACATCAGAACTTGCTTCTTTGGGCAAACAAGAACCCCAGGAAAGTTCGAGAAGTCGCGTATCACAGCGCTCAAATCATGGCTATCACACGGCGATATCCCCAAAATCTATCATTGGAACCCATGAACGCATTTCATTCCGGAATTGCGCTGTGGTGCGTTGCCGGAATACTCTTGAGGCAGCGGCCCGGTGGGCCACGCTCAGGTAAAAATCTCCGTCTCGATACTCTAGCGTCGAAGGAGTCGGTGGACTCTTCTCAGATTGACGAGCCTGGAAATGGCCCCATTTCCAAAGATGTCCAGTTGTGGATACAAAAAGATGAGCCCTACCACTCGGCAGTTTTGAGTATACATGGTATACCAGACATTGTATGTATGGAAGGTCGGAGACTTATCTTGTTACAGGTCGCCGAGACTTTGCGTTGCAATAAGGTCTGGGGAATAGCACACAGCTTCTTGGCAGTCGTCAGACAGCTGATGAATTCTGAGGAGTCATGGAATTGAGCAGACCTTATTGTGCAAGGCTGACTCAAGAAAAGACGTCATGAACTGAATTTCGTGACAGCGGTACAGCGCACATGTTGAATGACTTTTTTGTGCATGAAATCTCACTCCAATCTAAGGAGACGAATTTTTAAAAGCTGGGATGCCTCTAAAATGCGAGGAGTCGGCATTTCAATTGACTTCACATTGGTACGCTCTAAACTGGGACCAAGCTTCATAGCACCATCTACTCCGGCTGTTTCAGTACGAAAGCCTCCAGGTAATCATTGATGTTTCTTATGCCCTGTCTAGTAAGCCATTCAGCCGCTCCAATATACCCGTCTGGTCGCAGCACCAAAATGCAACCGTCGTCCATAATGCCGTATGAAGCATATACATTCTCATCTGGGTCCCACCAGACACGGCCGAAAGGATCCAGTCCACCCAAAGTCTCGTATACGGATGTTCCGTGGCCTGGGATGATGGTCAAAAGGTTTAATGCGGGCTTGAGAGCACGAAGGAAGGAGGAACCTTGCATGAAATCCGAGACATCCTTGAGTTGGGGCAAGGTTTTATGACAGGCGCCAGTGAATACAAGGATATGTAGCTTGACATCATTCTTGAGTATCTCCTGAAGACGGGGTGAGGTTCGTAGCCCTGGCCGACGAAGTAGACCATCCGGCCCTCTTTGGCCGATTCCCCTGGTACCGGCGTTTACCGTCGACGAATTGACCAAGTTTGGGCCATATCCGATGCCAAGACCATTTGTGAATGCACTATTTGCAGAGAGAAGCTCTGCCATGAGCTCGTTCACGTCGCGTCCAGCAGCCACGTCTTCAGGGAGGTCCGCGGAGATCAGTTGTGCGACTCTCTTGTCAATGTCGATCAGCTTCTGAGCGGTAGGTCTGCGCTCCTGCTCATAGGTCAATAATATTGAAGGATCATAAAGACCCTTGATGGTACCCGCCAACTTCCAACTGAGGTTGATTGCATCGTGAACACCCGTGTTCAAGCCCTGTGCCAGCCCGGATGAGTGCGTATGAGCAGCATCACCGGCTAAGATAATACGCTTATCTTTGATGTAGGATGCTGCAACTCGTTGCCCGATACCGTAAGTTGTCCACCAGTCCACTTTCAAAAACTCAAGCTCGAAGGGCGCAACGGCTTGCTTGGCTTCATACACGGCTTCCTCTTTGGTGAGCTTCTCCCCGTACTTGGCGGCCAATCTGTCGCTCAGGACGTATCCTATTCTTGTGGCACCATGATCGAGATTAACGTAAAGGATGTGGCCATGTGTGGGAGATTCTATGGCTGCCATGGTGGTTCGGCTCTGTGGTATATTTGTCTTTACCATGCCATCAATCCGGACCCACTTTCGGGCTGTGACATCGCCTTCGAAGGGAATTCCGGCCAGTTGACGAATGGTAGAATGTGCGCCATCTGAACCGACTATGTATTTGCTATCAATCATTAGAGTGTCTTTCGCGTAATGGTTCAGTTAAGGCATACCAGAGCACTTGTTTCGTTTCATGGGACTTCGTGTGCTGTAATTTCACTTGCACCGGATGAGCTCCGTTCTTGTTCACATTGAAAGACTCGACGGTCCACAAGAAATCAACCTTGCCTCCCCACAAAGCAAGACGTTTTCTGAGTGCTTCTTCGGAGAACTTCTGACGGATGTTGAGGGCGAAGTCAAAGTAGGTTGGCTCAGCTTTTGAGATCAAAGTCTGCCACCCACGCCCCGGGACTCGCTCCCGATTCTTGTCAAAATTGTTGGCGTTACGCGCAACAACTCCGATTTGGCTCATGTCATCATACAAGTCTACTTGGTCAAGCATCTCTAGAGTACGCTGGTACAGTGTAGTGGCACGACCGTAATTCCGTTGTTCATCGATCTCAACTTTTTCTGGGCATGGTCAGATGGCTTTCAGTTGAAGTGAAGCGGGTTTGTTACCGGCGACGAAGACACTCAGTCCAGCCCGGGAGAGATAATATGCTATGAGCAGTCCCACAGGTCCAGCTCCACAGATAACAACATCATACGATTGCGAAGCTTCAGACATGTTGTTTCTCTCAAGCATTGAGGAATAATCTGTGTATGAAAGTGATGTGGCAGGAAATGTGAGAAGTGTGAAAATTATTCCATGATGAAGAACTGCCAGAGACTTTATATAAGGTGCTGACCTGGAAAACCAACCAACTTGCATGGTCAACGCAACGTCGGAGGTATTTGCGGATAGCGACAATCGCTCTCTGGAAAGATGACTCCAGCGAAAAACTGCATAATCTTTTTAGTAAGCGCTATTTTTCGTACTCCCATCAAATAGTTAACTATTTAATAGAATTCAGGGGAAAACTTTTCAAGGCAGGCGCTCACTCTGGATATTCTGCGCAGTCATTGGGTAAGATGGGCCAATCCAACACATTCCACTCCGAACTCCGACACATCGCTGATCCGCTTTTTCCTCCGACAGGTGCACGGGGGACCGATCAGAAACAAAAAGTGCAAATGAAAGAGACAGCTGCGATTGTCACTCGTTTTATCATCGTCAGACATAGGTTGGGCGATAATTGAATTCGAGTGCGGTTGTGCCTTCAACATGCGGGAATCATCGCGTCACGACCCCTCTAACTTGGCCAATAGCTATTAATACTCCTTATGGGTGGATTAAGCGGGATTTTGGGTCCGACCTGACTGGACTAAAATAGAAGTGTTCTCATTCCTTCTATAAAGCAACGTCGTCGCGAGGAGGCGATCTCCTTGTCCATGTGCGATTGGAATGTACGCACACGCGTGTGGTGCCTAAACAGACCCCTAGTCGGCCATAGTAGGTAAGCAATGTGAAGCAGAAGTGGCTTTTCTTGGAATCAAATCGTCCGAGTTGGGCCGAAGCTTTCTTTTTATAGGCGATTGTGTTGATTACCAAGCCAAAACAAATTATTGAGCGAAGAGAGACAACGAGCTGGTCGGCGATATCGATAATCGATTCCTTGTTGAACATAATTTCTCAGCAAAGAGAGAACTGCAGTAATGTGATGGTCGGCGATATCGATTTCTTGGTTATATACTTCACTTTCTCCATGGAGAGTGGTAGGCCAACAACTCCCTCGACTCAAACTTAGGCTTCACGAGCTCACACATCATGCCTATCCACACTATTCTCGGCGCAACTGGTGGTGTAGGCTCGGCGGTTTTGAGAGGCCTCCTTTCCTCGCAGATACCTGATCTTCGTATCAATATACTGGTGCGCTCGAAGAGCAAACTCCTCGAAGCTTTCCCACAACTTGAATCATCCTCATCGGCCACTATCACTATCTTCGAAGGCTCCATCTCGAACGAAGATACCCTCAAAGCCTGCATCAAGGGCGCCTCAACCATATATCTTTGCGTCGCCACCAACCACGCCAGTCGTAAGGTCGACATTGCTGCCACGACCGCAGCATGTCTCGTCGCAGCCCTCGGTCAACTCCGCAAAGACCAGGGATCTGAGTACAAGAAGCCGGTTGTTCTATTCAATCGATCCGCGGCGGTGAATTCAGAAGTCCAGATTCCCATCCCGGGGTTTGCGAAGAGGTTCATGGTATTCGCAATCTGGGCTATCTACTCGGATCTTCTCGAGGCCGAAGCGCTGTACACCAACGCTAAGAAAGATGGACTGCTCACATTGATAACGGCAGATGGACCTGGATTGATGGATCCAAAGGGGTTGGAGGCCACTGGGTATACGTTCGTGGAGCGCGGCAAGATTTCGGCAGGCCTGAACTATGCGGACTTTGGAAAAGCCATAGTCGAGCTTGGACAGCGCCACGAAGAGTTTGGGGGCAAGGTAGTCGGCGTTTCTGCAACCGGTGCAGTGCGAGTCGTCATCTTCGCCAATATCTGGATCATCTTACTGGGCTTGAAAAGCCGATTCCTTCCATTTTAGGCTGGGGTGAACATTTTTCAGCTCGGGTTTCCTCATAGTACTTTACAAGCTGGCGAACTTTCTGAGTCCCGATGCTAAAGAATTGCGTCTTCAGTGTCGTCATCCTGTATACTTTTTTTGTTAGGACGGAATTGTGATTGAGGAATAGGAGAGAGAGGCATCTCCTATACAGAGAAATTCTGACAAAATTGGGCTCGCTGTTATTTGGGATAATATGGGTATCTTATTGGTTTTTAGCTGCAACGTGTAAAACAGAAGAAATATGAACTTACTTTGACATATAGGGCCGCTTAGAGAATCGCCGTATGCTGTCGTGATCTTCTTGCTCGGTGGCTCTTACTTCAGTGCTCAGTACTAGATCAGGTAGGTAATTAAGACGTATCCCAGGGGCATTTCAGCAAGCAAGAGTAATTACTCCCTAGACAATCACTAGCCATTCAGGAAAAGTCATTGCTATCTTTTAGTCGCTGCTTAGCCAGATCTTCCACAATCCCAAGCATTTTCTGGGCACTTTGACTTATTCTAAGCAGTACTTCCTTGGATTCCGCTTGCTCGGGATCAGCCAGTCGCCCAACCTCTTGCCGTAAAACACTATGATGTGATATCCATTGTTGGGTATATCCCGCTGCGTAATCACTGGCAAGATCGTCTCGACTATCAACAGCACCATCTGTTGTCGATCCGAAGACTCCGCCAGCCTCGGCATATGGTTTAACTTCTCCTACCCAGTGCATAAGATTTTCGAGGACCCAAACATACACGCTTGACTCATCCGGCGATATCATCCCAAAGCTTGTAGGTAATATCGTTTCCGCGGTCTCGGATTCTGCAAGTGTTTGGAGTAACCAGCAATCAACTTGCTGGTCTTGACGTGGTAAAGACTGTCCCTGTCGTTCTCTAAATTGCCTCCTAGACTCTAGTAAAGCTATACAGTCGTGATCCACTTCTACTGCTAGCGCGGCGTTCTTGATCAGGTTGTCGAGCATTTCGTCTAGATTTGAGCTGTGACAAGACCCCGCTTTCCACCCTCGCGTCACAGGTTCACAAACTGAGCTGGCATAGCGATAGTAACTTCCCATCCTCCAACCAAGCTTTTTGGATGCCGTTTTCTTCTTGGCGAATATGTCTCGAACAATCAGCTCAGGCCTGTATTGAGACAGTCTCCGCTTGATTGTTTGGCGTTCCATGAGACAATTGAGTCTCCAATGAAGATTCCAGTAGTTCATCTGGATGTCTTTGTCTGATTCTTCTTCCAGGTCGGATTTTTTCATTCTCTTGAGGTGGTGGAGTATGCTTTTCTCGTGTTCCGTTACTGAAGGCGTATTTTCCGAGCCTCCATCATCCGACAGATTTTCCGGAGCCATGTAGCTACCCATGGAATCATAGAAAGGTTCACGACGATTCAAATATTGAATACGACGCTTGCTGTAAAGAAACCTCTGGGTGTCGCAAATTTCTGCCGCTGAATGCTTCACGAACAAATGCTTTTTGAATCGTTCGGACTGATTAGAAGTCGCATGGAAGTTGCAATCGCCGAAGGTATGCATTTTGATCAAATGCATACCGCGAAACTCCCAATCCAGAAGTGAAGAGAAGTCTTGCTCGCAATAAACACATTTATCATCAATAAATGCCTCTTCGATTCCGACAATAGTGTTGCAACTGTACTTCAAGTCGTTGTCCTCTTCTTCCTCAGTGGTAGCGAGCCCGCTTGTAATCATTCCTCTCAATTGGGATACTTGGGATCCAAGGCATGTCACGGCATCAGATAGTGACTTGAATTCATCGGAACTCTGCTTTGAATATGCTACACTCATCCCAGTGAAGCTTTCGACACGCTCAAGCTGTTCAGCTAGCGGTGATCGCACTTTATTTTCCATGAAAGAGGTCAGCGAGGAATTGTGATTAGACATATTGTCTGTGAACATGTCTTGTGTCACAACAGTGCGTAAGGTCTGGCTCAATTCGGAGTTTCGCCTCGATTGGTCTTCATGAATGGTTTCGACCTTTGTGGTTAAGGATTCGAATTGGGCCAACCCAAAGATGCTTAAAGATCTAAAAAACAATAAGGATATGGCTCAAAACCTTTGGAACACTGATTACTTACGGTCCCAGTACGGATAAGGATATTTGGAGTCCTCGTTGATGGCGAGCAATTTGGCTATGAAATTCGCTAAAGCCGTCTTTATTCGTCGCTACCCTGAGCTGTTTGAAGAACGCTCTCACTCCTGATACGGATGAAATGTCGTATTTTTGAGCTTCATGAAGCCATTGCCTGATATCGTAGAAACAAGCTTCAAGCTGCCACTCTAAAGCAAGTAGGTCAAGATTGGCCGCTGGTGGAACTTGGGCTAGCAACTCCTGGATCTGAACCAAACTCCCTTGAAACGCATCAACGTTTTCCAAGAACAACCCCAGAGTTGCGGGGGCTCTTTTCACATCCCTGACGAAGCCGCGTAATTTCACAATGCCATCAATCGATTGAGCCACGAGGCTGAGGAGTCCAGCCACACTCGCTGTAGCACCGAGGACCTCCATGGCGGTTCATATATACTAGAGTGTATGACGATAGCGGTAAGGAGGCAACAGAATGGCGATAAAAGGCGAATGAAATATTTCCAAAATGCTCTGTGTGAAATCTTTTGTGTGGTAAGAAAACGAGGCTTCCTGCAAGGCTTTCAAGACGCCACATTCGGTTCGACTTCCCCTTTGGTCAACAAAATCTTACCCCGCTATCATAATGACTTTAGTGTAAAATAGAAGCACCCAGTGGAAGAGAAACGCGCAAGAGTCGGAGTGTCCACTACCTGGTCTAAGTAAGGCGCTACCTTCGAGGAAGCAGCTTAATGCCCTTTTCATCAACTTTCAAAATTATTCCTCGGCCGACACCCAGAGTGTAAAACAATAAGAATTTGTATCAATGTAGAAAAATTCCGACATTCATCATATCTCACCTCTTCCCTCGTTCCCCCAAATCCCCAGTCCCCAACTCTCACTTTTCCCACCCCAAGTCACATGACCCACCTCCCTCCCCCAAAAAGGAGACACGCATCAACCATCCCCCCATCACACCAACAACCGGATTCCCATCCCGGAAACCCCCCAGAAATCTTAAAATAACCTATTAATCAACACAAGTGCAAAGCCACAACCGCCAAAACACGTAAAATCGTGACGCCATAGCCCATCGGAGCGTTTTCCTCAAACTCCGATTCGGAACTTTTTTGACCTGGCGCCGAATCCGAGTCTCCGGTCGACGATGGGAAATTGTGTATATAAGGGTGGTGCTTGGGGGAATGAGGAGAGTGGAAGAGTCGGAGAGTTTTTATTGTTTGAGAAGAAGAGATTTTACTTGAAATCCATTTTGGAGTTTTCTTTTGGGAGAGGTTTGTGGACCTGGACTTGCTTAGAGTATTCTTCATCTATACGAAGAGAAAGTTAAGGACCAAACAACAACCTCGATTTCATTCCCGAAGAAAAAAGATACGCATTTTGCTCCAACCAGCGGATCTTGTCAAAAATGGCGTCAACACAGCGTCAAAACCACACCCAAGTCCTAATAATAGGCTCCGGCATCGTCGGCCTCAGCGCCTCCCTCTTCCTCGCGCACCAAGGCATCACCAGCATACTCATAGAGCGTCACTCCAGCACGTCAATCCACCCGCGCGGGCGCTCCGTCAACGCACGAACCATGGAACTCTACCGCTCTATCTCCATCGCCTCTTCCGTCCGCGAAGCAGGTAAATCTCTCGGTCCAAGCATGGGTATCTATTCCGGGACCACGGTAAAAGACATCGTGGAGGGGAAACAGAGGAAAGAGGGCAGGAAATGGCCACTGGGTGATTTGTTTGAGAAATTGGGGCCGGAGAGGGGGCAGTGGGGGACTCAAGATGTAGTTGAGCCTGTACTGTTGCAGGCTGCGCGGGAGAGGGGGGTGGATGCTAGATTTTTTACCGAGTGTGTTGGTGTTGAGCAGGATGGGGAAAGAGTTGTGGCGAGGTTGAGGGATAGGGGGAGTGGGGAGGTGTATACCGTGAGTGCGGATTACTGCATTGCAGCCGACGGCGCGAATTCTCCTATTCGCTCTCAACTCGGTATCCAACGGCGCGGTCCCGGAGTCCTTGGAAATCTACTTAATATCCTTTTCGAAGCGGATTTGGGGGAGTTTGTTAAGGGACGCGAATTCAGTATTTGTAAGATTGAAAATGGACCGGTATTGGGGTTTTGGGCGGCGATTAATAATAGTGAGAAGTGGACTTTTCATCTTTTCTTTGATCAGGAGAAGGGCGAGAAGCCGGAAGACTTTATGAATGAGAAGATTGAGGAGTATCTGCATCTTGCGCTTGGGATGCCGGATGTTAAGATTGATATCAAGTCTGTCTTGCCTTGGCAGCCGAGTGTTTCGGTTGTGGGAGAAGATGCAGGTGGGACGGATCTTCCTCGCTGGTGATGCGGCTCATCAGATGACGCCTTATGCTGGACAAGGAGCCAATTCCGGGATCGCAGACGCACATAATTTGGCTTGGAAATTGGCTGCTGTTTTGAATGATCATGCCAAGCCTGAACTGCTCGAGACGTTTGAAAGTGAGCGACTGCCGGTTGGGGAATATGCTGCACAAGTATCGGGTGAGGCAAGCGATGAACGGGGTCTGGTTTCTACGACCTTCAACCTGAAGAGAATAATAAACGTCGCTAAGATCGGGTATTTGGTCAGTGGATCGGGGTACTTTTATGATGGGAAGGGTGTGGTGGAGGAGAGTCTCTGGCCGCTGGGGGGATGGAGTTGGAAGGCTTGGACGATGCCGAGTATATTCTTGAGTTTAGACGGGAGACCGGGATCGAGGGCGCCACATGTCTGGGTTGAGAAGGATGGGAAACGCATCACAACTCTTGACTTGTTTGGAAAAGGATACGTGTTGCTTGCGGGAAGTGATGGTGGAGCCTGGGTAGAAGCGGCGGCGACTGTGGCCGAACACCTGAAGGGAATGAAGGTACAAGCCCATGTTGTCGGACCGAAAGGCGACGTTGTCGATTCGAAGAGGGAGTTCGAGGCAGCGGCAGGAATCTCGTCGACAGGTGCATTGCTGGTGAGACCGGATGGATTCGTTGCATGGCGAGAGAGGCGAATACCCGCGGATTGCGAGAGGAGGTTAGAGGAAGTGATGAGACGCGTTCTGTGCCTTCGAATGTATATTCTGTAGTCTTATTTTATATTTGTATTATAGGATTTCAGGAAACAAAACTCTTCTTTCACCCGAACACCTACTGAGAATCTGTTAATCGGCGCGTAAGACGAGAAGATTTTCAAACTTGTCTCAATGAGAGCGGAGGGAAACCGTGGATGTAAATCATCGCTCCACGGGATTTAGGACGTGTCTACCGCCTATACACGCTCTTGATGGTGTAGTCTTTTGCGGGGCCCTTGACGCTGTACTCCAAGCTCCATTCCTCTAACCCCACACCTTTGAATCTAAACTCATAGGCGACATCATAGAGATCATCTATACATAAGTGTGAACTCTTCGCTCTCCATGGCTCAAGCGGATCGGTTTCATTCGTCGGAGGTGTAATTTCCAGCTTATGGAAAAGGTAATCTACCGTCTTGTTATCGGTTTTGGTGAACCAAACACTGAGAGTATCTGTTGATTCGGTATAGCGGTGTGCGTAACTGTTCTCACATCAGAAAGCTCTCTACTAGAAAGGAAGTGACGACTACCTTCGTTTAGCGCCAAACTTCAATCCATTAGCAGCGCTAAACTCCCCATTCTCAAGATATAGATACTCCAAATCAAAGCCCTTCTCTGTCGGAAACCGGGGCTTAAAATATGCGTTCCCAGATAGCGTACCAGAGGGATATGTTTCGATCCTGCTGGTAATCGTGCGTTCGAGTTTCCAGTCTCCTTGCATTGCGCGGAAGGCTGCTCTTGCGACGTACTTTCCAGACTTCGCTGCCTCGTCCAAGGTTTTTTCGATGATCTCACGCGCAGTCTTTGCTTCCTGTTGTTCGGACTCGCTGGCAGAATCAAGCAGGTATCGGGAAGGCAATACAAGACCAGTGCGGTCTTCTGGACCGACACGTTTGATATCTAGGATTGTGCTGAAGAATTCCATTAGGTACGCATAATCCCCCATGGGGAACTGCGCCCGCCGTGGATCACTTCGGAGTTTGAGCATAGACTCCAGGGTCATATCTTCGGCGAGAGAAGAGGCTGCTTTGGCGTCCCCACTCCAGAGCCTGGAAAGGTAGCGGGCTTGCATTTCCGCGACGCCCCAGTAAGGACTACGGTAGAATCCAGCAAATCCCAGGGATGGGATCGTGTGATTGATGGTAGAGTTCATGTTGAGCGCCAGAGGGAAGGCGCCACTTTTGGGGTCGAATTGAAGGGAATTGAGCATTTCCTCTGGAAGAAAAGTGAGGGATGGCGAAGCATCGAAGCCAGTCGCAAGGATGACGGCTGCAACATCATTGGTGGTATGCGAGTCATTTCCATCCTTGATCTTGAGTCTGTTCCCATCGCCAGACTCGACTTTCCCACGCACGACTTTGATCTTTTTTGACCGCACAAACTCGAGATACCCATCGCTGACAGACACAAACGGAAGTTCGGATAGTGTGTCTCCTTGGATGGCTAAGTAAGGGCTTCCAAATTCGCTTTGGTCAGTTCCGAGATAGGCACTCATGAAGCTATGTGTTCTCTGTGCGGCTTCTACTGTAATGTGACCAGAGGTATTTTGCACGGGTCCCTCCGGGCGATATCCCAGGTTGTATGCGACAAGGTCAACTGGCACGTAAGTTGGCGAAGCATTTGAAACCTAAAGAAATTAGCTCGATGTGCGGTGGCTGATTTGCGATATTTACCTTGGAAATTTGGAAATCTGCATCAGGTACGTCGAGAACAGGATCCTTGGGGTAGAATAGCGGCATCACCCATATTGGATTCTGGACGATGTGAGTGATGTAATACTCTGATGCCTTCGGAACAGTGCTGTCTCCTGGGGTTGTTTCAGCAGAAGACAGCTGAAGAGCAATCGAGGCCGCGATCTCAACGCCAGACATTTGTCCTCCTACCACGATGATATTTCGCCCTGGAGAGGGCGGAGATTTACCATCACCAGTAAGAAGATCTTTGACATTTCGAACTTGAGAGCTATGCCGCACGGGAACTTGGAATCCTTCAAGAATCTTAGGTACTTTAGCCTTCCCAAAGAAACCCGTCGACACAATCAGGTGATCAAACTCATGCTCTACGGGTTCAGTCGAGGACCGGTCTTGAGTTTTCACTTGCCACTTTCCACCCTTTAGATCTGCCTTTACAACCTTGCAATTTTTCTTGATCTCATAACCCTGATACGTCTTGACATATCTCTCCAAATACTGTCCAACCTGCCAGGCCTTCGGGAACGCAGGAGTAGACTCAGGCCAGGCCAAATCACTAAAGCTGACGGTATGCCGACTTTGGTTCGTGCACATATCAGGGTTCACCATTCCATCATCTTTCTCAGAGACAGGCCAGAGCCCGCCGACTCTGTCTAATGCTTCGAAGACGGTCACGTGGAAAGCACCCTTGGGAGCATCGTGGACGAGGGTCTTTGCCGCTACCAGTCCCGATGGGCCGGCCCCTTCCGGTGTTAGCTGAGATCATGTTGAGAGGCAAGAGGCTCTTACCAACTATGCATACTTTTTTCGCCATGGTGGAGTACACTCTTGTTGCTCTCGGAACCTGGACGGACGCCAAAAGTCAACGAGGAAAAGGACGTAAATTTTGTGAAAACAACATCAGATTTCGTGCGAAGTGATCAAGCATATATGGAGAAAAATGTGTCATCAGCCGCACTGTGATAAGTCTTGTGTCAATCTCGTTTTGGAAGGCCGATATTCTGACATGCATACGGATTATCGTCGTGGTGATTCAGAAGGGTGGAGTTATTCGAAAAGTCGTGATATTGCTCAAGACACGCCCCGGGCTACTCTGACACACGTGAGAAGGCTGCAGATTCTCATCTCCTTAGTATCGAGCTTGAGAAGAACGATTAAAATTTCCAAAGGCTTTTTCACAGGTTGTTAAAGATATTAGTCTGGCTCTATTGGATTCAATCAGTATCACCTGATCTTCGCTCTTATCTCCGAAGCGGCGCTTTTTGAACTCCCGATGGCGATGGGACCCCTTGCAATTTCCCCAACATCTCACTCCCCATTTTCAAGTTCTCACCTCGGAAGCACGCATCCACCCTGGAGAAACCCAGACAAAAATCCCCAGCCCGTTTATCTCCCAATAATCGTCAGCAAACCCACGGATTACTCAGTCTCCCGCGTCTATCTACCATGTTCACATCCCGAGGCCCAAACAGGCCCAAACCATGCAAAGTGACATTCCCAGCTGCCAGGACAGGCAGCTCTAGCAGCAAGACGGTGCGGGGTCATCTTTCCCCCGGAGTGTCGATCGTCTGTCAACCAGTATGAAGTCACTATGCCGCCCTTCATACCCCGATAATTACCTAAACAGGAGAGGTGAGCTTTTCGAGCCCCAGAAGATGGAGCTTGCTCGGTCCAGATTCCGCCTGCCATTGGTAAGCGGCCTTTCTTTAAGTGCACTTCATGCCCGCATGATTGTTACTGTCTTCCTTGTTCCGCTGTTGCTTCCTCTTCTACGCGTTGTACATTGTTTGAAAGCGACGGAATAGTAGTAGTTAGGATGAGTATCCCCGCCGAAGTCAAGAACGATAGCGGGAGAACGAGCGATGAGAAGGCGATCGACGATAGACACCTCGAAGCTCCAAATCCGCTTGTTGCCGATTTACCTCCGGACCCAGATTCGCACTTGAGCGCCGAGGAAAGAGCAAAGATCGTGAGTTATTCAAGCTTCGCAAGCTTTTTTTCCAATTGCCTTGGCGGTTTTGCTAATTGGCGACTGCAGGACCGGAAGCTTTTGTGGAAGCTTGATCTCACTTTAATTCCGTGGCTCTGCATTCTCTACCTGCTAGCTTTTCTCGATCGGACGAACATTGGAAACGCCAAAATCGACAATCTGCCTAAAGACTTACACTTGACGACTGGCTCATACAATGCGGCGCTTTCGATTTTCTTCGTGTCGTATTCCGTCTTTGAGCCTCTTACGAATGTGGCGTTGAAGCGCCTCCGACCTTCGGTCTTCATTCCTATAATTATGTATGCGCTATAAAATGGACAATTGTTGGCACTTGGCTAACCTATCTCAAGGACTGTTTGGGGTCTTTGCATGACATTCATGGGGTTTTGCACCAATTGGTCTGGTTTAATGGCTGCTCGGGTTCGTGATGTCATTCCATCCTTCTTGAACATTGGCACTAACTAGATCAACAGTGGTTCCTGGGTCTCGCTGAAGCCGGATTGTTCCCCGGTATCAACTACTACCTCTCGTGCTGGTACAAGCGTTCTGAATTCGGCATCAGAGCCGCGATATTTTTCTCCGCGGCAGCAGTATCCGGGTCCTTCGGTGGCTTGCTCGCTGCAGCAATTGTCAAGATGAAGGGACTGGGAGGTCTCGAAGGATGGGCATGGATCTTTATTCTGGAAGGGATTGTAACCGTCCTCTTCGGCATCGCATCTATTTGGTTCGTCCACGACTTTCCCGATCTCGCGACATTCCTCTCGGACGAAGACCGAGCGCGAGTTATTCGACGATTGAAGATGGATCAGCAATCATCTGCAGAACACGAAGAGTTCAAGATGAAGTATGTTTGGATGGCTATGAAGGATTACAAAATGTGGCTAGGCATGATCATCTATATGGGCTGCGACATGCCGCTTTATGCCTTCTCTCTCTTCTTACCCAGCATCATCAACGAGCTCGGATACTCGTCTACCAGAGCGCAACTGCTCAGTGTACCACCATACGCTGCAGCGGCCATGTTGACAGTAGGCATTGGCTTCATCGCTGATCGAACGCGCAAGCGTGGTCTCTGCAATATCGGCGTCTCTTTCCTCGGCATCGCAGGTTTCGCTATGCTTTTAGGGAGCCAGAAAGCAGGCGTGAAATATGCTGGCACTTTCCTAGGCGCACTGGGTATCTACCCATGTATCGCAAACACGATCTCCTGGGTGAGCAATAACATCGAGGGCGTCTACAAGCGCGGTGTCGTGCTAGGCTTTGTGATCGGCTGGGGAAATCTGAATGGTATTGTTAGCAGTAATATCTATCAGAAAGGCCCAAAGTACACGTCTGGTCATGCGACGGTTATGGCGTATATGATTGTGTGTCTGCTTGGGGGGAGTGTAGTGTTGGAGTTGCTGTTGATGAGAGAGAATAAGTTGAGGAGGGAGGGGAAGAGGGATTATTTGGTTGAGGGTTTGACGGCTAAGGAGGCGGAGGCGTTGGGTGATATGAGGCCGGATTTTATTTATACTCTGTAAGAGTATGTGAGATACCCGGAGTGGTGGTTGGGAGATATGAAGATAGATGACAATATTGGTATTTATATGATCAAGAAATATATACACACTTTGAACCGCAACACAGTTTTACCTATGTAGCATGTGCTCTCTAAATACTACTGGGGAATCAGCATTCTGCCCTCGCGTCACGCAACAAGCTGTCAGGTGAAGAAATCTCGCAATCAGAAATCGAAAACATTCCTCAATTCGGCCTGATTTTTTTCATCTCAACTGAAAACACCCAATTAAATTTTGAAATAATCAGGATCGCATTTCACGCTTTGAACACAGGAGGAAAATGAGGCACTTTTAGTTGAAACGTAGGAGCTCACGCCGTCTGCCGCTAGGATTTAAACATTGCGCCAGCGCCACTTTAGGCCGCCCGCAGACCCTGAATAATGACCCATCAAAAAGTCCCATCGCGCTCAGTAGTAAAACGGAAAATAAAAACATCATCAAGCAATATCATGATGTATAAATAAGGGGGCATGAAGTAATAATCTGAAAGGAAAGGAGCATTGATGTCATGTTCCAAGCAAAGAGGAGAAATTATGAGATAAAGCACCGGGTGATAACCCCGGAAAAACAGTGCGCAAGGGTCCTTGGAGGCACAGACGAAAAGGGTCAGATTCCAACCCCAACACGCCATCTCTTCTCTTCTCTTCTTCATTCACGTACAGTGTGTACGATAATCACCTTCCGCTCGTTTTTCGTTTTGTTTTCTGTATCCTCACCTAGGCCGATGTAATTTGACATCGATACTGTTTGTTTTTCTATCGCCAGACAACGACGCGGAAGAAGACAGAAGAGACGAGATTAAGCAAGCTTGGATCCCTGGCATAGGATAGGAGATATCGAGACGTCGATCTTGCGGACACGGGACTGTATTTGGACTCGGATACTCTACGACGAGGAAACGGGTGACGAAAGAGAGGGACACGACGGGAGATAATTGAATCATTGATGGTATTGAGACGCGAGGGAATTGATTGAGCAATCGAAGAGATTCCAACGCAGCACGGCGCAGCGAGGCCAACGATCCATGACCTCGAGACGAGAGCACACAGCATCGACGACGAGTTCCAAAAGCCATTGAAGGCACCCCCTATCGAGGGACAACAATTCCAAACACCATCCATACGACGCACCATCTATCATCACCACAACCATGCTCACCTTCACCACACTACCAACCCTCCTCCTCCTCCCCCTCCTCTCCCTTCCCTTAACAACACACGCCCAAACCCCCGACGGCGCCATCGTCCCCTTCAGCACCCTCCCCACCTGCGCCGCCAAATGCGGCCCCCTCTTCGACGTCCAAGGCGCATGCGCTCCCCCAGCGCAAAACCAAGTCAACCAGAACTGTTTCTGCACCGACACGCGCCTCACTCCTTTCTTAACCGGAAACGCGAATGTGCAGAGTGTGTGTGGACCTCAGAGTTGTAGTGCTGATGCCGATTTGACGGCGATTAGGAATTGGTATACGGGGTTTTGTAAGAATGGCGGTAGCAGTGGAGGCACGGCTACTACGACGGGGGCGAATGGGGGGAGTACGGCGACGGGGGGAAGTGGTGGGACGCAGCCGACGAGTGGGAGTGGGAGTTCGAGTGGGAGTTCGGGGTCGAACCCCAATGCGAACCCGCCGACTTGGTACGTCTTATATTATCCATTCCTTTCCCTTTCCTCTTCTCATTTCCTCAAGAATACCAAAAACTAAATTTTCCCTTCTGGGAAACAGGTTCTCAACACACTACAAATGGGTAATAATGCTCATCGTCCTCTTCATATCCATAACCTCCATCTGGATCATCGCCTTCCTCCTGCGCCGCCGCTACCTCCGCAAAAAGGAGCGCGAGATCGAAATGCGTCCCCCGGTTGCCATCGGTCCCCATCAGTTACAGGCTATGACGGGGGGATATAATTATGGGGATGGCGTTGTGGATGCTGCGGGCAGGAAGAGTAGTGGACGGGGAAGAGGTGGGGGGAATGGAAATAGGGAGAAGGGTGCCGAGGTTGTGGCTACGCCGGCGAATGGGAGGAGGGAGAAGACGGGGTGGTTGACTAAGGTTAGGAAGTAAGGGTTGTGTTTGCGTTTGGATTTGGAATTGTGAGAAAAACACTCCTTTGAAAGAGGCAATGGCGTTTTGGGGATGGCGTTTGACTGGTATGGCGCGGTATGGAACGGCTTTTCGTGTTGGGGAAGGCGCTGATTGCTGAGTAGATATCTTAATTTTGATACATATTTTTCTTGCAATACTGGGTCTGTTTATACTTTTTTGATTGTGTCTGCCGAGTGGCGTTTTATGTTTTGGTTTTCTCATGAAAGTTCACCTAGGTTTTTTTGGGCATATGGAAAATGAGCTAAGTATGAGGAGTTTAGAATTACTCTGTTCTGTGGATTTGAAGAGTATTTGAGTCGAGGAAGTCTGGGTACAGATGAGGTATTCTGGGGAAGTTTATGGATTAAAACGTCTTGAATCTCGCCTTCCAACGAAACCTCTAACTCTCAAAGTAATAATAAACTTGGATCATCGCGGGGTTGAAAATCTTTTAATCTCGCTTTCTTGAAGAAAACTTGAGGCAAAAAAAACTATGCTCTAGTGGGACATTGTGGCGATGTTCATGGGCTGACAGAGTCGGGGCTGAAGAATCTAGATCTCGGCCTCAAACGAAAATCTTCAACTCTCAAAGTTAAAAGACTCGGGTATTCACCATCTCTCTTTGTGTTTAGCTCAGTCGTTCATCGTGGTCTAAATTCATTCACCTCTTAAATGCTCACCAACGTTTACTGAAAACCCATCCTTGTTTTCATTGACTTTCTGCTACTCTTCATCCTTCTTGCCTTTCCACTAGCATTGTTTTCCTTGGCTCTCTTGCCTCGACCACCCCTTCCGCATCTGGACTTGGGGAGGGCTACTCAGGTATATCTCATAACGACAGAGCGAGGCTCAGAGAGCTCTTTCCCACAAATCGAGCAGTTCCACATCAGCCGGCTTGCAATCTCTCTCTCGGGTTGAACAATCTCTTGTCACCGACCACACGCATCTCCAATTCACTTCTGGGGGGTCCTCAGGCCATTTATCCAACCTTCAATTGACTTGTTCTCTCTCATATAAAAACATCATCTCACCTCCACCTCCCACTTTCCCACTCCAACACTCTTACAACATCAACATCCTGCATCCCCGCCTGCATCTTCTACTTACATTGCTTCTTCATAGCCACTTCCAAGCTTTCTATTGCAACTACAGCTTATCATCTCGCACCTCTACGGTCTCCGACTGCTAACGTACGCCTTCGACGTTCTTCCGGCGCGGTACTTGCTACACCACCATCCATCCATCCGAATAATCTTCACGGCAGTTACCACTCTATCTGGACGGCAGTACTGCCGTGTTGCCACCTCAGCAACACCCTCTTCGACTTCATTTGTGGTTAGCATGATCTAGGAAGGTCAATTCACCGACAGCTTCCGGGATTATCTCTTGAGACTCCTCGAGAGCTTCACTTTCTTCTTTCAAATACTTGACACGTCAACCATCTTCACGTTACGCATTTATTACGACTCGCTTTCACTTTTCATTTACTTTCTACAGCATCAACATATCTAATCAACTTATCACGTCTACTCTCAACCAAGAGACGACAACATGGCTCCTTCAGCTATCCAAGTATCTCAATCCGCGCACCAGTCTGCGAAACTAGCTACACCAAACGGACACATTGAAAAGGCCAAAGCCAAGGTCTCAAACCCACCCTTCAATGGACATGTCAATGGCAACAGCAGTGCGCCCCCAACGATCTTCCATGGTGAAGCCGTCTCTCTAGTTACGCCAACATCAAGTCCTTACCTATCTCCATCACCCCACGATTCACCCATTTTCCAACATGGCAATTATTCAGCAATGGGCAACTACACATTCCAGCCAACGCTCGCATCATGGAGCTCGCCCCCACCCCTACGCCTACAAACCCCTCCGACCCTTGGCGAATCTTGGAAGGACAAGTACGAAAATTACAAGCTAAACACCGACGAGGTTATCATACAATTCCGCATCCGCACTGCGCGTTTGGAGGGTGAGCTGGAGCATGCAAAGCGGGAGGTTGAGGAAGGCAGAAAGTCTCTTATGCATGTCGTTACCGCTCTCACCAGCCAAAGACTGCCGCCTTCTGCTTCTGCTCAATCAAGTGGCAATGAAACTGCTTCTCATCAAAAGGCGATTATCAAAGACCTTGAGGAGGAGGTTTACGGCTTGCGAAAGGAGAACAGAGCACTGAGAGAACGAATTCGGCGCCTTGAGCATGATGCAGCGGTGGCGGAGAATCCGGTGCGACGAGTCAAGGTGGAGTCTGATGACGCGACTCTGAAGATGGGAGGGGATTTAGCCAGAGACATGTTCCTGAAGAGATGGCAGAAATCTGCTCCGGGTGTCATCAACAAGGGAAAAGCCAAGGAAAGTTATGAGGCTCCAAAGCGCGTCTTCAGCTCCTTCGGCTCTGACCCTGTTTCTAACTCTTTCCCCGAGCATCAAGAGACCGGCATCTACGACCAAAGCTTTAGCAGCTCCTCTAGCACTCTTCCTAAGTTTCCTATCCTGCCGGCTAATCACTCAACTAGCATCACGAATGTTGGCTTCCGGTCCCTTAATGATCTACTTGGTCCTGAGTTTGAGGATGATGAGAAGCCTCTCAAGCTTGTTCCGAGACCCATGGGTGTGGTTAAGCAAGAGGAAGAGGAAGAGGAAGAGGAGAAGTCCATCGAGGAGCAGATGCGGGACCAGGAACTTGCGATGCAGAAGTTTCAGAATGTTCCTAAGCCTGGCGTAGTGAAGACCGGTGTTGCGAAAGGTGGAAGATTGGGGAAGGAATTCAAGGCTGAAGACCCCACTCTGAAGGAGACCCAGCAACAAGAGCTGTTGAGACTAGGCTTCAGCCCCAAGATCTGGGATTCATTCGTAGAGGTCGACATGGCTATCAAAGAATGGCGTCGTGAGACGTGTGGTCGCGACCCACATTTCCCTGCATCCTTCAGATACTGCGTCCAATACGCACCAACGCCAGAAGACAACAACTATCACCGCTCTGTCCTCATCAGCAATCTCCCCGCTGACATCTCACTCCAAGAAGTTCTCACCCGAGTCCGAGGAGGTATGGTTCTAGATTCCACACTCGTTAACGCACCCAACGGCAAGACGGCCCTTATCACATTCGTCAGTTCCGGAGCAGCAGACGACTACATAGTCTACACCGGCATCCATGACATTTACTTCTCCTCCTCAGACGGTCAAAGCAAGAAATCTCAGATCGCCTTGATTGAAACACCCAGCTACCCCATCTCCGCCGCCCTAACCAAAAAGCTCAATTCCCATAACTCAACACGCTGTCTCCGTCTCCCCTGCTTCCCCAACAATCTCCCCCTGCAAATACTAGAAGATGATATCGCCCAAAAGAGCGCCTTCCGCACTGGCCAACTCACAGAAATGTACTTCACGCCCGACAAAACCCTCCATCTAGCATTCTCCTCCGTCGCAGCAGCTGGTTCCGCGTTTGCGATCCTCACGACTCGGAAGACATATGCTTATTTAGAAGTCCATTACGAAAACGACCCCTGCTCTGGACCCGTCGAAGAATTAGCTCTTGAAGCTCAATCTCCTAAGCCGCTTTTCCCACCTGGTGGATTCGAGGATGGTACTCCGGCTACGAGAGAGGCGTATAAAGAAGTTAACCCGGCGAGCGAGCTGGTGAAGGAAGTTGAGGGCATGCAGCGCAAACGTCTCGCGGTAATGGAAAATCAGAGGGTGAAGGAGATTGCGGATATGAGTGGTCGAAACTTAATCTCTCGTCCTTGGGCTGAGAGCGATTCTGAAGATGAGGATGAAGAGGAACTTACTGTTAAGCCGACTCCATTTATTGTTAAACAGAATTCAGGGGATGTTAAGCAGAATGCGGAGGAAATTGTGGCTGCGGCGAAGGTTCATGGCGTTAATCTCATGATGGGTGGGAAGAACGAGGGCTGGATTGAGAAAGAGGGCCTTAGAAAGCCGCCGGTGGGATTGGAGGGGAGTAAATATGCAATTCTGGTGCCGGGATTTAGGGATAGGGGTCGAGAGGGCGCTCCTGCTGGCAAGGTGGAGCACGAGCTTATGAGGGCGATGATAGCGAGCTGTGTTGAGCCGAAGGAAGGCCATGCTCGTGAGCAAGCTGTACTGGAGGAGGTAGAGAATCCAGATGAGATTGGCCTCGAGGACGAGGCAGAGGACGAGGAGAGCGAGCCTCTTGTTCCAGCAGCGGGCCTCGAAACAACTGCTTTGACAGAAGCAATCGCGGCATGATTTTATCGAACATTTTCTTTATGTCTCATCAGCGGATGGGACCCTTTACTTACCTTACCTTATCACGAACATGTATCATAGACATCCTGGGCATTTTTCACATTTACAATTGCGGAGGGAAGTTGCGCACCTCGCTGGTCATGGCGTTAAGAGCGGTGGTTTAGTTGCTAGGCGTTGTTCCGGAGGAACGGGCTTAGATGAGAGGAGAAAGATATTTCAGTAGGCGTTGTTCCTGAGGAATGGGCCGAAATAATATGAAATTACTATAATTCTTAACCTACCCTTCCCTTCTCTTCACAACTTGATTTAGGTCGTGGTGATTCGCAAGATCATACCTGAAAAAGCCCAACCAATCACCCCAAAACCTGCATAATTGTTGCACATCGCGCTTCCGCCCTTTTTGGGAAGCGAACCAATCCCGACTCTCCCTTTCCCTCCTTCCTCTTCCCCTCCCCGTTTACCATTTATCCATTACCCAGATATTAGCCGGCTTTAGAATTTGGTGAGGGGAGGGGAGAAGAAGGAGGAGAGGGTAATTTGGAAAAATGAAAGAAGATCTTGCCAAGCTTTCCAAGAGGGGGGAGAATAGATTGGGTATCTCAGCTGCGATTTGCAACAAAAGAAAAGAAAAGAGGGAGGAGGGGGAGGGGGCACGTGATGGGGGTTTTGGGTAGATGCTGCAGTGGGTTTTGGGCGAGTCTTTCCTTTGTTGTAATGTTGGTTTGGTCTTCTCTTTTCACCTTGTTAATTTACGGTGACTTGATTCTAATTTTAATAACGCTTGATACAGTAGAAGGCGAATTGGGTGTCGCTGGTTTTTTAGTCAATTATTTTAGCGGGGTCCCATTTCCTGGCAGTTGTGGCTGTGCACCGCTGTCCTATTGTATCCCAAAGGTACCACTGCTAAGTGTCATCGCAGAGCGAAGCTGACTCTTGCCCATTCTATCCATGTCTCACCCTCGATTTTACAGGTACACATTCTGATGACTTTGCATACAGCCACTTGCAAAATCGGGTCCGCTCTTTTATCCTTGTCGGTTCACCAGGAACGCGGGGCACGGCACGTAATAACTTGTGATATGCTGATTTCTTTGATTGGTGATTGATTGAGAAGAAAGAGGAATAAGCTTGGTTGAGGAGCTTGCTAGTACCGTGGAGCTCTACCAGAATGGGACATTGATCATTGTTCCAACAGTTCTATATCACGTGAGAAATAATTGTGAGCACAGACCACATAGGCCATTTTTGCCACTGTACCCAGATCGCTGCCTAAAGAGCGGCCGGAGACTTGTCAAGACGAATTCCCAAGCCTGCATTTGACCATGACCTCTGAAGCCGTATAATAAGACCAGACAAAACTAGGCGACGGTGGCGAAAGACCGCGAGAAATTAAGGGCGATTATCAATTTGTATGATCATCGAGCAGCATATGTACCTCACCAGCCTGTCTCAATCCTCTTTGTCACAGCACGGGGTAACTAACCCAGATCAATATCGACAGACACCTTGACGTACCTCGGAACCACTTTCGTCATGCTTTGCACCCTATGCCAGAACTTGTTCTACATGCATCTTATGTTCAGAGATTCACGAACGTACACGACCAAAGAGGCGCATCACGACTACCATCAGAACTTGATGTCAATAGCAACTTCGGCGAAGACTGGATGCCATTTTTGCGTCAAGGTTCTGGCTGCTCTTAAACCTATAGACCGAAATGATGCGTACCCACGGCTGAGAGATACAACTGGTGATCTTGTGCTAGATCGATATATCATCACAGTCAGTTCCTACTTGGACATTCATAAGTACCCAACCGGGACACTAGAATTCAGATTTGAGTATCCAAATCCCCTCGATATGGCCTCACAGAAATTTGTCGTTGTTATGTGCGCTCTGAAGCTAGAACAAGGTATGTCGCAATTGAAACTACATTCTTACCACCATGTGCGAGATAGCAAAGTTTGATCGATAACAGATGCAAGACGCTTTGTGGTTGAAGAAGAGGTTTCATCAAGGACCGACTCCCAGCACACTTTAACACAGGTATTTCTGTGGTTGATCAACTGCAACGAAAACCACACAACATGTTGCCCACCACCATTTCATGCCCAGAATTGGCGTCCAACGCGTCTTCTTTACATTGAACCAACAGAAGAGTCGCTCACCCTATGTTTGCACGAAGGGGATCAAATTCCACGGGGTGTCACTTACATGACTCTTAGTCACTGCTGGGGCTTACTCCCGATGACCACTCTGACTAAAGAATCACTTCAAGAAATGAAACATTCCATACCTTGGACCAGTCTCACGAAAACCTTCCAGGATGCAATAGAGATCACCAAAACTTTAAGGATTTCCTATTTGTGGATCGATTCTTTGTGTATTATCCAGGACTCTCCAACAGACTGGGATCAGGAGTCTGCTATAATGGGCGAAATATATCGACATTCTTACTGCAACATCGCAGCTACTAGTGCTGCTGATGGACGGTCAGGTTTCCTCGTAAAGAGAGATCCTCTCCTTATAGAGGCCTGTAATGTACGCGCCGAATGGGCGGATGGGACGTCGGCAAATCTCACTTGTTTGTTCCCGGACTTCCTATCCACGGGCTTTGATAGTGAGCCACTAAATCAACGAGCATGGGTTGTTCAAGAACGTTTGCTAGCACCTCGTGTGCTACACTTTTGCAACACTGGATTGATATGGGAGTGCAACGAGCTCACTGCTTCAGAGACTGCTCCTCTAGGTTTTAACCACTTGCCAATATCGATGAGAGACACACTCCCAACGCGACGAAGATTCAGTGAGCTATCTGGCATCATAAATAGATCTGAGTTACGAATAATAAGCCACAGCGCCTGGGGATACATTGTTGCTATGTATTCTAAATGCGCACTAACAAAGGAAACTGATAAACTGGTCGCGCTTTCTGGACTCTCAAATGAAATTCAAGGAGTATTACAAGACGACTACCTTGCAGGTCTTTTCAGGCGAGATCTGGAGTACCAACTATTATGGGAAGTCAAAGATGCATATCATGGAAGGCGACCTTCTACATATGTCGCCCCATCATGGTCTTGGGCTTCATTGTGTGGTGCATCGGTATTTCCAGACTCTTGGATCCAATTCCCATGGCGTCACCGATCTTTGATCTCAATCGACAGTGCATGGGTTACCTACGAAGACGGTGTTCAATCGCAGAAAATAAAAAATGGCACTATCATACTTCGCGGCCAATTGGTACCGGCATTTGATTACCGCTCTCCCGACATGCTAGATGCACATAACAACGAATGGAAGCCGCCTCTTCGATCTAATGACTACATTTCCCCGGATATTAGAGACGTCATCCAAGAACGAGGTGACCTAGTGACTGGAAGGCGTTTACCGGTCGAACCAAATGATCTGTGGTATCTGCCAGTAAAGTCCAACGGTGGGGAGTTCCCATCGCACAGGGGACCCAGTGGACTAGTTCTTCAGCGCATAAACCCAGAAGAGAATGAGTTTCTCCGTCTTGGAACTTTCAGAATCAAGCTGAAGGAGGATATAGATTGGTTTTGGCAAAGCTACCGCACGTGGGAGGATGCTTCATATTCCAACGTCGACACTCGTGCCCTCGATCCCAAACCATACGACAGAATTGTCCAGTATGACCCACTCCTCCGGGTATACAGGGAGACCGATAATGTGAGGCAATATACCATCGCTCTGAAATGATGCCCCTGAGAATATCGAAGGTTCTACTCATCTGTAATCATTTTTGTTATGCAGCGTATTTTATACATTCAACACCAAAAAAGGCCGTGATGGTCTCTGCTCAAATTTTTTTTTCAGCGAAAGGGATGAAATAGATTTTGCAAGCGACTGTATATATAGGAGGAGTCGTTACTATCTCGAAAACAGTGTCGATGGATTTACTGCCTTGCAACTTGAGGAATGAAGGTCACCATGTACACACCACCAGCACTTTTAAAGACCTCACTAAGTGTCGGTTGCATCCTACCAGTCCTGTAGAGTCCAGTGACATCGTTATGACGATCTCAAGCAAATACCGTATAAATGGCGGTTCGTTCTCTACGTAAGAAAAAAGATCCTTTTCAATTGCTACGGCAATTGCAACGTATAGTATGGGATTTGATTGACAATCCACAAATCCTGAAGTAATCGAGTAAAGTCTATCCTTCATACACTTGCCAAAACCAGCACTTCTGATGGCTGACAATTAACTCCACTGAGTATAGAAATTTCGAAATCATCCTCGGATCAGAAAGAGGCGAAAGGTACTGGAGCCTAGCCCATACAGTCCACCCAGTCCACTGGCGAGGGAGAGAACCAGCATGGCCTTGACGCCCAGATTCAGACTGTCATCGACAAGGGGGTTGAAATTGGATTCAATACAGATGTATTTTCTGGTCGGAAAGAGCGACAAAGATTCGTGTGTTGACCATTAAGATGCTAGGGTATGCGTGCGAAAGGAACATGGCTGGGTGTAATTCAACATCATTCTCGAACAACTCATAACCAGTCCCACTGAGTGCTACTGTAAAACCATGGCCGCGTTCATCCTCACCCAGATTCTGGCTCAGCCGTCGTACCTAGGATGCCCTTTTCCTTAGCGGGAGGGAAATAAGTCTTGAAGCACGAGGAGGATATTTCTAGGCTCTCTTTAATTTGTGTTAGTATTTATTTAGATGGCTGCGTAATAGATATCTGCATGACGGAAGTGATTCTCTGAATATGCCATCTTTTTCCGCGACTGAACCTTGTAACTTAGACTGGGGAGGACCTCTTAGAAGACCACCCTCAACACCGCTATTCAACTATGTTATCGCGACTAAATGAATTGGCAGAAAAAGATTCGCAGAACTCGTGTTGCAATGTCCTATAGAGATAATAATCTCGAAAGTCGGCATCCCATTATTATATAATACAACGAATTATTATTTTTGTTTAACCTATTAATCGCTGAATCCGACCGATCGAAGGGCCTAATATCAGTTTACGAAACCTATAGTAAAAGAAGTCTACCATCTTACATCGATATAGGTACGATTGTTCGATTAGTACTTTAAAGAAAGCTTTTTACATATGGGGTATAATATAACTACGACAGCTGACGTGGTTTGTTCTTGGGTTGGCCGTTTCATGCATACGTTGTTCGTAGTCCAATTTATGGTGGTTTAAAGAGAGTGATGTGTGTCGGAAAATTGGCGTTGAATGCGATAGGGCGTTGCATGTGAGCGGGTACTCGAGTAGACGGATTATCTGGACGGCGCGCATGCCGCACAAGGCTTCTGTAGCTATGAGGTTTGTCTCAAACCCTTGTTTTAGTACAGTTTCGCTCAAAACTGCCTTGCAATGTGAAACGCCATTATCGCTGACTTGAAGGCGCTGACTCTGGCGGCATTGGAAAAAAGGAAGAAGGATAGTGAGTGGGATTGACAGCTAATTCTGCCTCGCGCTGCTCTGAGGTTAGCAACGGTACCTTTGGGTGCGGACTGGGCAGGGATGTACAGCCACAAGGTCCGAAAGTGGAGCCCGCTTAAACAATTAAATAAAAAATTCGCGACACTCAATTATACCTTGAGTCCCTCATTAATGATTAATCAATGTGGTAAGCTTTCATTCAAGAAAACCAGTTTACACGTGACATACTGACTGACACGTGATCCGTTTTATTGATTGGAATGTCGCTGGCGCTTGCGGTGCTAAATAAAATTGGCTATCGACTACGAGAATTTCGTCGTTCCTAGACTCTCCGTTCACTTGATTTGAGCTTGTTTCTTCAAAGTCGTATACGTGAAGTGATCGGCAACGATGACTCGCTAAGCTCGTGTTTGATCCTTCTACCTGCGTACGACATCTCACCTCCAAGATCTATTTACCATCTTCACTTTTGAAAGACAGAATCTCAGATTGATGAATCCTTCTTTTGACGGTTCTCTGTCTCTTAGCTATCGAATTTGTCAACAAGCTGCTGATTTACATCGTTGGTGAGCAATCCGACCAGCTCGCGCGGGGAAGATCAGCGAAGGTTGCTGGACAAGAAGCGTTTCAAGACTTCGAATATCTCTATACCCTCTTCAATCTACCGCTTACCAGAGATATCAATCCATATCGTACCAGGCAGTTGAGCCATAGTCGTCGCGATGGTCTGCCTCTTCTACCGCCTTCCTCCCGAGGTTCGGGGTCAAATATTCCGTCCTCTCTGCATTGACTGGAACGGCGAAATACCGAATTTGATCAAAGCTCTTAGGCCCGACGGAAAGCTCTACCACGAAGCATTAGAAATTTTTGTCAAAAACAATGTATACGTTCTACACTATGGGAACAGATGGACCTTTGGGGATATGACAAAGAGTGCGGTACTGCGCCTCATCAAGATCAAGATCGATGTCGAGTAAGTCCCTACTTTGGATTTGCTGCCGACGTCAAAGCTCATTTTCCGCAGCGCCGAGGCAATTCTGAAGATTGGGCTTTTCAGCGTCGATGCCCTGACAACCCATGATGGGAGTCTGTGGCCTGAGTCCACCGCCTTGCTTTCCGACGCCACCAACATCCGTGAAGTCACGCTACGAATTACGAATTGGACCAACAATGAACCCCTTTACGTATCTCACGGTCTGGTAAGATATCATTTCAATTATTTCCTCAAGCCCTTCAAAGTTTTAGACAGGGTTGAGGTACATTTGCCTTGGAACTTTTCGTCCCCGATTCCAATCCACGAAGACTGGGACTTGACACCTGCCATTTCGGGTGCGAACACTCATCTGAAAACAACCGCGAAGCTGGTCTCTGTCCTTGCAATTCATGATGATGAGGAATCGCATTGGTGGGATGAGTCTACTATTCCCGGCTTGATTGGTCCCCACGAATTTCTCTGGGAGCGATGGTTCTGGCAGGCTGAGGAAGGTCAACATCTCAGGGCCGTGAGTAGCTCATCTACACCTACCAAGAGTATGGCACGACCTGAAAACCCCAGAATGAAGTTGGCGCTACAATAAAGAAGCTACGAAGCTGCCTATGAAGTGGCAACTTTGGCTATCGCGTCAGCACCGGAGAATCATTTCACTCGGATTATTTACGCATGCCGCCGAACTTTCGAATGGGTACGAGGAAGATCCACAGCGTAACACAGAATTTTATCATTGACGATGCTATAGAAGAACTGGGCCGTACCTTCAATATTTATCAATCATTCTAATGCGACGAACGCCTTGGAAACCCCTCCGTCGTGCCCAGTATTCTCCCAAATGTCTCTGAATGCTTCACATCCAAGCGTAGTTCTCTCGAGCTGGGCATTTATTCTCTGAGCATTATCCCTACTCAACGGGAGCTTCAGATGTTGCTCCTTGCCTTTTCCCCTGCCTGTTCCGGTCACGACCTCGAAAATACCTTGGCAACCCTTCTCCACATCATTCGGCGCTGCGAAGTTCCTCTCACCTCCCGAACTCACTTCAAACAAGGCCCTGAATTTTCCAGCCTCCGTATCTTCATACCCTTTGGAGAGTGGCTTTGAGGTCACAGTCACAGCATTCATCATATTAGTTGTAAAGGCTCCAGGCTGTACTACCAAAACTCGAATTCCGAATGGGGCGACCTCCTTCGCCAGGCACTGGGACATTCCCTCAAGGGCAAACTTCGTCGCGCCGTACATTCCCATCGAGGGCCGCGGATCGATTCCCGATCCGCTAGAGAAATTGACGATTATGCCACTTTTCTGGGCGCGCATGGTGGGAAGGGCGGCTTGGATCAAATTGAAAGGTCCGAAGAAATTGGTGTCCATCAACGAGCGAGCTTCCTGGGGGCTGGAGAGACCTTTGTTAGCAGTGATTTTCCGAATTTAAGTTCTTCAGCTAGGGATGCTCACTTGATATCTTCTAGTGGTCCAAGGATTCCAATACCAGCATTGTTCACAAGAACGTCGAGCCTTCCGAACTTCTTGATGCCCGTTTCGATAACTCCTGATAGTACTTCTTTATCGGCGTTGATATCAAGTGGTAGCCAGATGCCCCCAGGCTCTTCTACCTGCTTTACAAGTTTCTGGTTCTTGGATGGGCTTCGAGAGGTTGCGATGACTTTATGGCCTGCTTTGAGAGCGATGAGGGCCAGGGAGTTGCCGAAGCCAGAGGAACATCCGGTTATGAGCCAAACGAGTGGTTTGCTTGTTGAAGACATCGTAGGAAGCTTATTTATGTTTTTCAAATGCCTTTGAATTGGCGATACTTACAGCTGGGTTAATATACTTATGGACTAAAAGCCTAGTCAACACCTTAGAGCAGACAGCCGGAATTTAGGGGGCTAAAGCCCCAAAGTCCGATCTGAATTATTGGTATCAATTGAGACAATTAACATAGTTCTAGGCCGAATCAGTCAGGAATCTTTCATGCAATCTTTTCTTACGCGCCGGCGCCTCTTCATCCGTGATGGATCTCTTCCCGTTCGTGATACTTTCACCTACATCCCCGATACCCGCTAAGCGAGGTCAGCAAGTTGCATCTCGGCGTGCCAATCGCGCGATTACTTTTGCTTTCTAACTATTGTAACAATTTTGATTTGATTGCCAGAAACCGGGGAGATCCTTCGTTAAGTCCAAATGTCCGAGTGATGTGCATAGCCGTCTACTCGGGAACCAAGCAGCGGCGTTCGGCGCCTGCAAGCAAGCCGTGGAAACCTGTTGAAGTTCACATTTTTGGTAACGTATTCTACAAGTCATCAGAACTGGACAATGAGAACAGTTAATTACAATTAACAAAACATCTACACAGAAAATCACTTTAACCCAAATAGGCTAGCAATTCGTACGTAAATGTCGGGTCCACCAGGTCCCGCTTAGTGGAACCGCGCCTTGAAAATGACACACGCTGCACGTACCTCAGCAGCTTTTTCGAAATTTCAAAATACTTTCGAAAAATTCCTCAAGTCCCCTCTAACCTTGCAAGGGAAATTCATAATGCCTCCCAAACTTCTAGAAATCCAACTCGAAGACTTCGACACAATAATTAACCATGCAGACCTCTACGCCCCGGGAGATGATCTCGTAGGTATGCCAATCCCTCTCTGCTGGTCCGTCACCACACCATCCGAAGCGCGAAGACGCCTGGAGTTCCACATGACCAAGCAAAAAGAACGGTTCTTGGGAGACAGCACTGCACGTTTTCTGAAAGTCGTCAACGACAAAAGTGGGGAAATAATGAGCATAGCTCGTTGGCATTGGTACCCTGAAGGCTATTCATATACCAAAGGCATACACTGGGAAACTTTTAATCCAATCGAAGGACAAACATGGCCGCAAGAAATGAATATTGAGGCACATAATCATATCCTGAGAATACGAGATGCAGAACGGGAGCATTGGACGGAAAAAGGGAAGCCGTGTTGGATTTTGATGCATCTGGTTACAAGGATGTCTCAGAGGGGGAGAGGAGCCGCGAAGATGTTGGTTAATTGGGGAATTGAGAAAGCGAGAAGAGATGGTGCGCCCGCGTATTTGGAGGCTGGTGTTTTGGGTGTGCCGCTGTATGCTAGGCATGGATTCCAGACAATTGGAGAGCTGCGGGTTGATTTGAGACCGTATGGTATTGAATCAGAAATAGTTATGGCAAAGATGGGGTTGTTTCCGGGGGACCGAAATCTGGAAGATTTGAGATGAGATGGAGTAATTGTTATGAAAGTAGACGAGCGGGCATCTGCAAGATTAGAGAAGTTAACGTTAACTTCTCTTACAGACACTAGAGGATGTCTGGAAAGGTTACGAGGTTCAATTGGGTTGAAATATTGAGGGCCATATAAGAAATCTCCCGGTAGACCAAAGAAGCGGCACTAATCATTGTGTATTTTGATTCTTGAATGCCTCATTCGGCGTGAGATATTCTAAATTAGTGCCAATTTTTCTGTCCGTCATAAGGAAACCAAAATCTAATTATCATTCCCAATCCTCTCCCCAAATAGGGAATTTCCTTGCTCGTCAATGTTAATTGCCTTTCCATCCTTCAAATACACTTCCTCCCACCCCACCGTCACCGTACTCTTCCTCTGATCCAAGAACTTTGCTTCATCAGGGCCAACTTTGTCTGGGTACTCCGGATCCTGAACCGCTCTCTCCAGGTCCTCCATGCTTCTCAAGAAGATCTCGACATGGCCGTCGTAAGGAGATAGGTCCCAGCCGACTGCTGAAGCCAATATTGCTGCAAGGTTGCGTGTGGATGAGGGGGTATGATACTGCTCGTATTAGATAAAGCAAGGCTGGTAGAGGGAGGGGATGCACTTGGGTATAGCCTAGGATATTGTTTCGCTCAAACCATTTTGTTGCAAGGGGAGCGTGCTTGGTGGTCCAGTAGGCGTGAAATTCTTCTTCGGTGAAGCTGGAGCTGCGACGTTGTAGGATCGTGAGTTTCAAGACACGTTCTTTGGTTGTCATTTTGAAGCTGAAGTGGAAAATAGTGATGAAATCCGAATTTGACGATCTTGCAAGAACGGAATCGAAATTGTTATGCGAGTTTTAATAGCGATTGAAACCGTAATAGCCCGAGAGTATTTTGGCCAATTCTGAGAATCGAGGTTTGGGCTGGGTTTTTATCAAGGATAGATTTTTTTTCCCGTCATTTCACAACCATGAAGATGTCGACGCCTACTGAAACATATTAATGCATCTATCCATCTACTGCAAACATTGAAGCCACTGTGATCGACATCTTCAGCGTACTGAATAGGGGTTAGGGGGCTCAAGCGGAAGCCGAGGGCCCCACTTCGTTGACTCGAAGGGCGCGGTGCCGACCAGTATCTCTCTATATGTTCGTCATATCAGACACTTTGAGATATTTCCATCTTGACCTAATTTTACCAAGTTTGCCTTCATCTAAGTGATGAATTTGGAAAGTGAGCCCACCATCGATAGACGATGAAGGCGCACTGTGTACAAAGAACGCAACTGAACCCGACACGAACGGGTTCCCTATCAAGACGAGGGATATAAGAGGTGGACTGCTCCAAAATCCCCATATGTGGTAGTACTGAGCCGTCAATGGCAGTATGTCGCACCTGCTTCACAGAGGCATCGAAACCGAACGAGTAATAAGGAGTCAGATGACGTGACTACAATTCGGGCCCCCCTTTCGTTCAACTTTCGGGACTGTAGGTCGCTCATCTCAAATTCAAGATGTTTCGCTTCGCACCGAGAATTCTGATAGCTGAAAATTTCTTTGGCCAGTAGCGGCCGACTCAGAAGCCACAAAGCCTCAAAATGGTTTACTCAGCCGGGTGCAGAACACAAAAGAAAGAAGGCCAAGACATTTCATTTATATTCTTTCCAAGACCCTCACGTCTAAAATTGGGGAAAAGTGCAAAACATCTTGTCAGTTGGTTCGAATTTTCAAAATGGCAACGACGATCAAGCCCTGGGCGGATACGCCATTCAAACTCATCCCGACCCCTGGCGAAAGCGATGACGTGAACACCCTCTCCGCTATCGTCTGGGTGGCGCGAGAAATGGCCTGCGCGCATAACGGAATGCTTCGAGGCCTCAATTCCGTCTACCAGCAATGCATCTTTGTCCATGAGGCGAAAGACATCGAGGACTTACTTTTGTACACAAAGTTCTGGTGTGATTGGATCGACGAACACCATGAAGGAGAGGAGACCATCTTCTTCCCGCAGGTCGAGATAGTCACTGGAGTGGAGGGTTTGATGGCAAAGAATGTCGCCCAGCATCATGCCTTTCTACCTGGCTTACAAAAGCTGAAGAAATATACCTCCGAGACCAAGGCAGGAAATTACACTGGGGAAGAACTAAGAAGGGTCGTTGACGAATTTGGAGCTATGTTGACACGGCATTTGACGGAAGAGATTGCCACACTATTGGATCTGGAAGCTTACGATGCTAAAGCATTGAAAGTGGCGTATGTGGAATTCGATGAGGCTATGAGACAAGGGGAGAAGGTGAGAGCTGTTTCTATCTTAAATAGCTTGGCTAATAAAGGATACAGAGCATTCTTTACCCGCTTGTCATGGGAACATCGGATGTTGACTTCGAGGGAGCAAATGATTGGCCACCAGTGCCGTTTTTCGTTCGGTATTTCATACATTATTGGTTTGAGCGGACATATCAAGGAGTTTGGCGATTCTCACCCTCAACGACTTGGGGGAAGAAGCGAGCACTGATGTTTGCGGGCAACAGTTGAACGCGGACTATCAGGAGATAAATTAGAGAGGCTTATGAACGACGAAGCCGAAGCTAAAATGGTTCCGAGGAGCGAGACTTCTCTCTCTCATAACGTAAGCTAGGATATTTGTAGGGTACTTGATGTATCGACTCCTCATTGAAGATAAATCGTTGGATTTTGAGGCTACTCGAATGTTTTACCAATTTCATAAGTTGGCTGTCTCCTTGTGGACTAACAACGGCTCCAATTCTGAATGGAACATTCACGATCCGCTATAATTGGTAACGCCTTTTTGGTCTACCGGGAGACTGTCTTTCCACATCGATTTACCATATACCAAATTCAAACCACGTTACACAAGCTCCAACACGTATCCATTGGCATCACAGCGCCATTACTTCAGACATGTGAGCACATCACTTCAAGTAGTATGAATAAATCAAGAAATGAATGAAAAGGGTTCTTTCACACTATATTGAAAGTTCTGCGGAAGTTAACTCCAGTCTTTCATTCACATTTTCTTCCTTTTCTACATTGCCATCTGACTTCTTCAATAATTGCACACCTGTCTGTCGGAAATAGTCATTCTAATCTGATCTGGCTCTGAAATCATATCCATGAATTTGGCTATTTTACTTCGTATTATTTACATCATTGCACTAATTTGCAGGCCAGTTATCTAATATAGCAGAATCACCAGTAAGGGTTAACTCGGTAGTTGTCGTCGTAGGCTGATCCAACATCAGGGTATATTTACCCGGATATAAAACAGTATTGCCCTTTTCGTCATGCCTAGCTAAATTGCCAATCGTCCACGGCAGTTGCGCAGTGAGAGTTTGGCCAGATGTGACATTTCGAAGGCGGCCATAAGCAGCGAGCGATTTGATTGGGTACGGCTGTGGTCCAGCCTGGCTGGCAACGAAAACAAGCGCGACGTAGTCAGATGTACGATTGCCTGTATTGGTGACACTTACAGGCAAAGGCTGGAGAGCACAGGTATCTGGATTTGCATTTTTGCAGTTGGCTAAGAGCGTTTGGATAGATAGACTGGCGCTGTAGTTTGCGAATGTTGGCTTAAAGGTGGTGTAGTGTAGTCCGGTACCAAATGCCTGTACTGGCGTCGGATACCATCGATATGTTCGACCAGGGTTGGAGCCGTTTGGACGAAGATTCATGTCTGTCATTGCCAATTTGGTGTAATTTGCGGGATACTGTGTCACTGGAAGACGACCAGCTGGGCTTTTCGCACCACCGATAATCTGCATCACTGCCGTTCCACCATCCTGCCCCGGCCAGCTGGCCCAAATTATCGAAGAAACTCCTTTGTTGGCGAGGAGTGGCGTATTGTCAAGTTGGTCTCCCTCCTGCACAATCACCAACGGCTTTCCAAGCCCCGCAAGCTTGCTGATCAAAGCCAGTTGAGCACCGGGCCATTCTAGGGAAGTTCTGTCAGATCCCTCTGCCGCTGCTGATGTATCAACACCACCAAAATATAAGATCATGTCTGATTTTGACGCAGCGTCGAGTGCATTTGTGGTCCATGTATCCTGAGCGGTGGCAGCCTGCAAAATAGGACCGGAGGCAACATTGGGCGTCAGACCCATCTGTCGAGCGGCATATGCAGGTGTGTGTAGGTACGGCGCGGTGCCACTATAACCCCCTTGAAGTTTATTAGTTGCGTCGGCCCAGAATCCAATCATGGCCACCTTGCTGCTACTTTGTAAATTAAGAGGAAGAGTGCCATTATTCTTGAGCAGCACAATGCCATCAACGGTAGCTTGAAGGGCCAATTGCTGAGCTCGTGGTGTATTGACATCAGACCAACCAAGCGAAGCGTACAGAGCTTTATCTCCGTCGAAATATCCAGCCCTGACAAGTCCCTCATACAAGCGTCGTAAAGCCTGATCGACCGTAGCCTCCGTAAGTTGCTTGCTCTGCCATGCTCCCGGTATATCTGAAGATCCGCTGTACTCGCAGCTGCTGTCCATGCCCGCGTTAAAAGTGAGAGCCGTACCTGCCGCATTAGATGAAGCGTAGTGATGGTTTTGGGAGACATCCACAACAGCCTCACAATCGCTGGTTATGTATTGTCCAGTACCTGTCCAGTTCCAGTGTTCTCGAAGGATTGTCTGCAAGAGATATTTATCGGCGCAGGCTGGGACTCCATTGACGCTATTGTATGAGCACATGAACGACCCTACCTTGGAATCCCTCGCGCACTGTTGGAATGGCTGGAGATAGTACTCTGCCAAATCTTGTAGACTGACTTTGGCATCAAAGTTATGTCTGTCTACGCCACCCCAAGACTCGAGGTCATAAGCTGCATAATGCTTGCAAGTCGCAATTATACGTCTTTGTGCCTGATCTCCTTCGAGACCCTTCAACAAAGCAGCTATGTAGCCCTTTAACCGCACAGTGTCTTCTCCAGGTGTCTCCGAACCACGACCCCAGCGTGGATCCCTGAATGGATTAATATTTGGAGTCCAGTAGTCGATTCCAGAATGATTTGAGTTTCCAAAAGCTCTCGCCTCCGTTCCAATTACCGTTCCAATCTGTTCGATGAGATCGTCATCAAACGCAGCTGACAGGAGGACTGGCATCGCAAAGGACGTGGCATAGTTCCATGGCGATGACTTTGAAAATGAAACCCCAGGAGCACCTGCTACGCCGTGAAGTCCCTCACTCCACCAATTATAGGCGGGAAGGCCTAATCGTGAGACCCCTGGGGCTTTACTAGGAGTTCTTTAATTCCGACTCTTCAAGAAGATCTGCTCACAAACCTGACAATGTTCAGCAGCTTTTCGCTGGACTGCATAGCTTGGACTAGAGCCGACGCTCGATCAGCCGGAGATGCTGTAACATCGCATACTTTATTCGATTTCAGAGGTCCGGTTACGCAGTCGGGAAAGGTAGCGCTAGTTAGCTGCGACGTTGAAAGTACGAAGCAGACAACGTACAGGGCCGACGGTGATTTCATGATTGATGGAGTCAGTCTGGGATATTGAACGACTTGTCATAAGATGGAAGAGGAACCAAACTCCTTGTAAAAATGTGACGCCAGATCTGGTGGAGTATATATGCTGTTGAAAGCGTATGAGGGCAAAGAGGATTGCTGGGATCGACTATTAAAAGGATTGGGATTTATTTTCAAGAAAAGATGAAGAGAATCTTGACTTCATCTGGGTTATTAACGAGAAAGTGCAGCAGGAAAATAGCCCGATATTTCGGAACGGACGTCCCGACGTAGAAGATCCTTGGCTTATTATCCTATAGGGTCGGCTCGACCGGATAAAAAGATTTATGTAGATCAGATCTGAGGTGGAACTTTATTATATTGTATAGTGGGATGGATGCTGTCCCTCGGTGACATCAACCAAGCTTCTGGGTTATTTTCATCGGATTATTTCACCCTTGATCCCGAGAGCGACATCAAGCCAATCTTGGGTCAAAGAATAATTGAATCAATTCGAAGTTGCCGGGACCAGAGATTTCAAAGCCGTGTCTGGTGCGCTTATACCAATAGATAACCCGGAGCCGAGATCTTTAGTGCTCTTCTTTAATTAATACAAGCCGAACCGACATGAGGAAATTTGCCTCGCTTTAAGTTTTAAAAATCCCCCACTTGTGTTGGGCACGTCACCTTTTCCCGCGATCGGTGATATGGCGGCAGAGTGGGAAATCCAAAGAGGCTCATTCTTCAAGCTGTCTGAGGCCTCCAATCAGGCTCTGACTATTTATGCGGGGTAAAAATTTATTAGTTACTACCTCCGTACTCATGAGAAATTAGCCCGAGTATGCGGTGCTGATCCTAGTTTTTCTTACCGAGTTCAGGGGTGCCTAAATTGAACATCGCAGGTTCTTCGCTTGGCACGCGAATCATACTACGATGTACGCCTACCCCTTTGCCACTGGTTTTCGGCTGGTTTGCTATTGGGAATCCCTCCCGCTGTACAAAAAAAGCGGCACTGAATATCGCGAAGTTTGAATGTTCCACTTGGTGTAGCACATTCAGAATTAGTGCTGCTTTTTCTGTCCCAGGAGACTCATACAGCAGTGCATTGGCATTTTATACATCCAATGACAGGCAAATAAAAGGCTCCAAAGCGAACAAAGGATACTTGGTTCCGAGAATTGTCCACTCGCACCGGAAGTCCACCCGTTCAGCTGGCAGAATATTGTGTGCTGTAAGTTTCTCCGTTGATATTTGATATCCTTTCTTTGTTTCGGTGTTGTAATTAGATGAGCTGCTATGAGGTTTCAACTGATCAGGTATCATTATTATCAATAAACTTTCTGTTCCTTCTCTATCTAATGGGTTAGTAAGCTTATCACTGCTGCCTATTACCCTGAATTGACCCCAGCAAACGACCTGAGAAGGATCTGTCAAATCATCACGTGTTTTGACTTCTCGAACTGAGTCAATCGCACGAGATGTTGTGGTGTTAGCATAGATTTATCATTTAAGAACGCTCTCTTTTTATTTACGCCGTTTCTAATTATACATGCAGAGCTAAATGAGAGCGCAAGTTTAACGTGGCCATCAAATCAATTCTTGTGAAGATGCTTCGCTCATCTAACAGAAAGATATTTAGAGCATCGTCTCCTCCGATCTATATATACTGTGCACAGGGTGTATCCTGATACATCCTGATACTTAGAATGCCGTTCTTATCATAGAGCCTGGGGCTGCTTAGTAATATTGGAATTTGATTTCATAACGCAAAATTAAGAGCATTTTGGAACAAGATGGAACGATGTCAAACTTAAACATGGATTATAATGCTTTTTGGTTGTTATGATGATTATGTTGTATGACTAAAGCCGCGAATAACCCCTACTATCACTAGTACTATATACTGTATACTATTGAACTAACAGGAAAGCTCGACTGGTTCCATTGGCCCAATGTCTGTTTCCTTCTTTCCCGAGTCTTGATCCAGAATCAGTAAGAGGTCTTGATTGCCCGAAGCGGAAGCCAGATCGTACGGCGTCTTGCCTCCTGCATTTACTCGGAAAGGATCCGCACCTTCTTCGCACAGGAACGAAGCTATAACAGCGCGAAGGTTCAAATCCCATCTGTAAGAACCCGTCCAAAAAGTGACAGCCTGATGAAGAACCGTTCCGCCGGAAGCGTCGACTGGTGTATTTATGGCCCAGCCGTACTTCAGCAGGATCCTTAAGATCATAATTATCTGATCTGGCACATATTCCCTCTCAGCCTCCGACATGGTTTTCATCAACCATGAGCGATTCATCAATTGTCCAGCCAAAGTTGACCATGAATCTGGCTCAGACGGCTTGGCGCCGTTTGCAATCAGGAAATCAACCATGTCGACTTGCCGAGCACCAATGGCAAATTTCAAGGGCGTGAGGCTTGTTGTGTATCCAAATGGAACTTCATTGATCTTGAAATTTGAGACAATGAGGCGCCGCGCCATGTCAACCTCGCCAAATAGAGCGGCGAAGTGCAGCGCTGTTACGCGTTCTGCACGAACGCGCTTTCGCAACTTTGACCGCAAAAAATCCGTTTTCTTGGTGAGAAGACTGGCGAGAACTGAATTATCACCGTTGCAGACCGCTTCTTCAATTTGATCTCTAGGTTGACATCCAATTTTGTCGAGTATCTCTCTTCGAGACAAAGTTTTGCTCATGCAGATTTCATTTGCATCTTCAGCTTCACCTAGGCTCAAAGCTGCGACATCAACTGCCTGTGGGTTCGGAGAGTAAGGTCTGTCTGCTCTTGAATCACTTCTCCCCTTAGCCGATGACAGAGATGTCGCAACAGAGTGACGGTCCTGTAAGTCCGCTTTATGTGACGGGATATGTGAGTGTGATTGCCGACGATTATCAGCTGAAGATTGCGATATCATGGTGGATGCAGCCTTGGAATAACGGGAATCCATGGACAACGAGAGAGAAGCTGCAGAGAGTCTGTTTCGGACATGCTCTATTGTCAAATCTGAGCCTTCAGAGATCGACTCAGTCAGTAATGAGCGAGTATCAAAATTTTCTACTTTCGTGTTTAGTGACTCTTCGACATTTGCCAGAACAGTGTCTTTATTTTCTTCTGGTATCATGGCGAGGTATGATTTAGCACGAGCATGGTTGTCGAGCAAGAAGTATAGGTGTGCCATGAGCGCTGTTGATTCCAACGAGGCATTGCTCCGTTTTCCAAGCAGTCGTCTTCGGGCTTGTAAAGCTCGTGTACATTCATATCTTGCACGGTCAATCTGACCCATGCGGATGTATAAGTATGATAGCAGGTGTGTTGCGTCGGCAATATATCTGCGTTGTTCATCCGAGCTCGCTGGCTGTTTGACCAGGCTCATAAGAGCTTCTTCGGCATCCGTAGGCTCTTGTAAGTGATATGCACAGATAGCAAGTTTGTACTGTAGACCGAAAAGGTTACAAAATGCTCGTTGTTGCTGAGGAATCTGCTGCAATACTCGCAGAGCTTCTTGAAGAAGAGAATCGGCCTCCTTCCATTTGCGTAGTTCAAAGGCATTCGTGCCAGTGTCTAGTGCTGCTTTGGCAAGATCGGTATCTAAATCATCGTCGATGTCGTTTAATGCTCCATCATAATGTTTTTCGGAAGTTGCACTCGTCAGGACAGTATGTACTTTGTCTCCAGGAGTATTGGCGGGGATGTTCGAGACTATGTCATGGGATTCCGAACGGAGCTGGTCCCGTCGTATTGAGTTGATAATATCCACCCATTCCGCAACGCGAATGTTACTGTCTGCTGCTCCTTTGCTACTGTAAAGAGGTTAGCTTTCTTAAACTACAATCAGAAGCGAGGCTTACGCATTGATCAACAGCAGCGAAGCATGGAAACTATCGGTGTGCCTACAAACCTTTGTCCTGATGCTAGCAATCTGATCGCGACTTTGGTCCAGTTTCAACCAATACTGAACTTGACCAATAACATAGGACTCTTCCATTCTAACGCTTTCGATGAACATCTCCAGCTCTTGCATTGTTTTGTTGGCCTCCTCTACTTGCGATACAAGACGAAGGCTCATCTTACCATCCACGTCATAAGCCGGGGGTGATTCTATCTCACTCTTGCCTATGACTTCTTCCAATTCAACATACACGAGATCACATTCGTTGCTAAGCGACTTGACCTCTCCAACGAGATCTTTGACAGTGTTATCAATAATTTTTGAGTCTTGATCGAGCTTTGAGAGGGAAATGCCGAGCTTCCAAGCAGCTTTGCTCAGCGCAAGGATGGCCGAGGCTGTACCCGCAGCTGGCAGCGGAAGGACCACCATAGCTGCAGGTTGATGCGCGTTGCGGCTAGAGGTAAATTTGTAGGGTAGTATACGCTGTGATGTTCGAAGACCAAATGAGACAACGCAAAAGGCACAGCGCTGGAGTTGCTGATTAGGAGTCTACAATAGAAACAGACTGCTCGAGGAAGGGGGCGGAGTAGCTCTCTCAACCACAGATACTCCCCTGTACTCGACACCAATGAGCCTCAACCACACTTCAAGTAATGCACCTAAGGAGTGCATCCCAATATATGCGTGTGCTTTTTTTAACTATTGGCTGTCACAGATTGGCGGTTGCCCGGTGGCGTGAGCCCGCATCAATACCGTCTTGGCACGAGAGGTCTGAACGCGTCTCCAGCCCAGCCTTACATGTACACTTGATTAAATCTCATGGTTACTGTTGCAAAAGCTTCGAGGAGTAGCATCGGGAGACTCGCAAGAAGCTACAGAATTGTAAGTTATTAAATTCAAGTATACTCTATGCTAAACCAAGGAGCCTACGTCGAGAAGTAAGCTCTGTCAGGTGCGATATGGGGGTGGCAGCTGCCGTCCCGGATACGCCACTCGGGATGTCTATGGTGGAAGCTGAGCACTACATGAAGATGCTATTTGTTAACGTGGTGCGCAGGTCTCAAGTCCGCATCTGCCTTGTGCCGTGCCTTGTCTTCGAGTATGGCTTAATTATTGGTGGCTGAGCCGAACTCGGATGAAGGGCATGTGACCACCTTGTGTGCAATGATAGTACAGATAACTGACCTAGTTTTCACTTTACTCTCAAATCTTTTGCTCTTTGCTTTGGTTTCTCACCGGCTCTGAGGCATTGTCATCGTTTATCCAGCAGTAGTAGCAAACTTCTGCATCATCAATAAGGAATATACTAATACCAATTGCACACTTCGTCGTTTGACGAGTGTGCGAACGACTTCGATACTCTATGGTCAAAGGAGCATCTGGCACCATGAGCACGCAATCGCTAGCCCAGTCTGTCCAGCATAGGGAGGTCGAAATACCCACCGGATGGAAGTACAAAAGCTTGAAACTTGGACCTATTACCTTTCCATGGTATGCTTCACCTGAGTCGCAGCTGATCTTGGTATCGTTTGTGTGCTTCTTATGTCCTGGTAAGGCCGCCTCACATCGCAGTTCTTCTTCAAAGCAATACTGACAATACCAAAAGGCATGTTCAATGCTATCAATGGCCTTGGTGGTGCAGGGCAGGTGGACCCCACTGCTAGTAATGCATCGAACTCTGCACTCTATGCTACGTTTGCTGTTGTTGGGTTCTTTGCCGGCACCATAACTAACACCCTCGGTATCAGATTCGCCCTTTCCTTCGGTGGTCTTGGATACTGTGTCTACATTAGCTCATATTTATGCTATAATCACACTAACAACTTTGGCTACACTGTCTTTGCAGGCGTCTTGCTTGGATGCTGTGCAGGCATTCTTTGGTCCGCGCAAGGCGCAATTATGATGTCTTATCCACCGGAGAGACTCAAAGGCCGGTTCATCTCCTGGTTCTGGATAATATTCAACTTGGGCGCCGTCATTGGCAGTGTGGTGAGCAGGATTTGAACAAAATAAAGTCAAGCACAAGAAGCTAATTTCAATACCAGGTTGAGCTTGGCCTGAACATCAATATCAATAGTAAAGGCAAACAACGTGTCAGTGATGGCACTTACATTGGCTTCTTGGTCCTCACATTCCTTGGAGCCTGCCTATCCTGGACGTTGGTTGATGCTAAGCACGTCGTTCGCCGAGACGGGTCTAGGATCATTCTCATGAAGCACCCAACGTGGAGCACAGAGATCCTCGGCCTTTGGGAGACGATTTGGAGTGATCCCTACATTATTCTACTCTTTCCATTGTTCTTCGCATCCAATTGGTTCTACACATATCAGTTCCAAGATGTCAATCTCGCGCAGTTCAATGTAAGAACTCGGGCGTTGAATAGTACACTCTACTGGCTGGCTCAGATGTTCGGGGCTCTCGTATTCGGTGTTGCACTAGACTTCCCCTATATCAGAAGGACGACACGAGCAAGAGCTGCTTGGCTTCTTATGTTTGTCCTTACAATCGCGATATGGGGCGGAGGGTACGTCTTCCAGAAGAAGTACATTCGGATGGATCCTGACGCTCCGAAACATTATGACTGGAAATCGAATGGCTATGTCGGGCCGATGTTCTTGTACATCTCTTACGGCTTCTATGACGCAGCATGGCAGACATGCGTGTATTGGTAAATCATTCGAAGACTGCATGCTAATTGGACCTTGCTGGCCCAAGCCAGGTTTATGGGCGCTATCAGCAACAACAGCCGCAAGCTTGCTAATTTCGCAGGCTTCTATAAGGGTATTCAATCCGCAGGTGCAGCTATCATCTGGCGTTTGGATGGGTTACACAGTCCTCCGCCATATATGAACCTATTCGCTTCATGCTGGATTCTACTTGCCGGCAGCCTGGTCATTGCGCTGCCGGTCATGATTCTGAAGATCAAAGATACTGTGCCTATCGAGGAAGATCTTAAATTTACTGACGAGACTATTGAGGACGTCATTGGCCACAAATTCACGAAGGACTCCCCTCACTTGGAAAAGGTTTAAAAGAATTTCCTTGTAGCGTCGACGGTTTTTTGGGACCACAATTGTCACAATTTCAGTGTCAGATGTCAGAGGGTGTCGGCAAGTCTGATAGATTAAATGTTTGCTAGGTTTTATCGGGAAGCAAAGAAATCAAGTAGCCAAGTAACAAAGGAGAGAACGAATGTATTTTTCTAGAGACAGCAAAGTTTTTATTGTCGAATTCTTCTCGAAATCACGAGTTTTGGCGTGGGTAAACTTAGGCGAGGAGGGGAAAAGGGGGGGAGGGAAATCACGTGGGTATACCTCTGTCCTTTCAATGCTCAGCTAGCGCTCTGCATGTGATCAAACACAAAACATATTGAATTTCCGCTTTGAAACATCCTTAGTACAAAGGCCGCTCTTCATTGGATAAATGTTGTTTAAAACCAGAATAGCTAGTCTCTGCTGAGCTCTTATATTTAAAGGTGTCAAGTTTCCCATCACCTGTCACCATCAACACTGACGGCGATCAAATCTCCTATTATTGAGCGCACGGTAATATCATCAAAATGTTGGTCGAACACTCCACCACGACGAATTCCTCCACTACAAACGTAGCAAAGAACACCGAAATTACATCTCCCCAAGAGTCGAATACTAGGCGTGTCGAGTAACATGCAGAGTCTTCCACTTCATCCCGCTGTCTCCTCCTAGCCATAGCCCTTTATTACACGGTGAAGAACGCCAGTCATGCACAGGCAGAGAATCAGAGACTGGTAGGGGAGATTCAAACCCGCACAAGAACTATTGAAAGCCGGAAGGATGAATCCGAATTCTGGAGGAATTCTGTAAGATTTTGGAGGAGCAATTATTTTCATTAAAACTTTGCAACTTCACACCTCACGGTTTTTATCTGGGAATACTTTTGCTATAGAAACCGCCGAATCTATAAAGGTTTGTCATAGAGCGCCCGTTATTTACACCATGTTACAACGCAGACTTTTTCACCCACTAGTCTCTCAAAATAACGCTCATATCACTGCTCGCTACTTATAGCGTACACTTTCTTCCCTGAATTAGTTAATCGAAATGTCTGTTGATCGGGGAGGCGATCCAGATGTTGACAGCGGAGGCGGTCCCGTTGGCAAACCAGTGAAACCGGGTGGGAGGCCGGTGAAGTTACCGCCTGGTGGGCCTGGTATGTCGACAGCAGGGGCAACTTTAGTTGGATCAAGAGCAAGAGTGATCTTTCCCAAAAGGCCATCGCTAAGGGCTTTGCCCATATAGGTGACTTGAATATACGGATCATACCCAGCAGTTGCGTTGGCTTCTCCTGCAAAGATGAAATCCTGGGCATTGGGTGTAAATGGATTCAAGTCAGCTGCATAGGCTGGCAAAACGTTAATCTCGCTGAGGATAGACTGATTCATATACAACTGCCCAGTCTTGATTGAGCATTGCAGTCAGCTTGTTGTTGCATGCTTTGGGGAGCAATTCTCTCACATGGACCACAGCACCTCCCTTCAGTAATCCATTAGAGATGGTATAGTTCACATGCGCCTTGACCTGATGGATGTCAGATTCCAACAAACTTCTTCAATATCCCATCTTCGACTCACGTGGATATGCTGAGCTCTGCCGCTGTACCATCCAGGTACTTTGGTAAGGCTGATGATATTAGCTTCGCTCAAGTCAATCTCTCCAAATGACATACACTTGAACAATGCCATCTTTATCAGACATCGCCAGGCCACGTAGAAATGTCAAGCCCTAGACCGGTCAGCATATAGCAGCTTGTCCTCTCTCTTCATCCAGTTACTTACTACTGTATTCTGATCTTGAACGCCTGAATAGACGCCGGTACTATTGCAAGCCCAGAAATCTACAAGAACGTTTGGAAGCGGTTTGCATGTGTGCACGTCAAGCAGTTGAACATCGAGGAGAAGATCAATTCCCGTTTGCTCCTCTCGAATATCACTTCGAATTAATTCTCCAGAAACATCTAGCAATATGTTAAAGCCAAGTAGATAACAATTGGATACAATTGGGCGGAAAGAGAATCCAAAGGCTTCTTACAGTATGGACCCTCTATTTCCTCGGGAACCAAAACACAAGTAGCGGCAGAATCAACAGGTTTTTCAAAGTTTGGCTCGAGCCCACGACCTGCCAAATAGGCGTTCACAAATGACAGTGTCTTAGCGCCTCTTCTTGAAGCAATGTCCCGGGTTTGGACTTTGCCAGCACAAGTTGAATATGCTTCCGCGGTTCTTGCTGCCAAAGCGTGTCGGCGAGAGATGGCGGTCGCGGATTGGGGTGAGCCATGAGCGAGGACAGTGGCAGGGCCTGCCGAACTCAAGAACATGAGGATTGTAATGTTAAACTTCATGATGATAGTGAGAGATACTGGTTTCTGCGGTTGCCAGTCAAAGTAGGTAATCACACAATTCAGGTCAATTTGCTTTGGCTCCCTTCAAAGGTCTTTAAGTATTCGTCACTTTCCTTCTACCGGCGATCATCTACAACATGGTTGTATATTCTCTCGCGGCAATTAGTCTAGCAAATTTCTCAGCATCCGGAGTTTAATAATACTACTTAAAGGTGTAAACAGGCTCATTCACACGCTGGCGTCATGTTCATCAATCTTACAGCACGGGGATTACATGTCCGCAACGAAGTAGCAGTGAGTGTACTCTCTGATGCGGTCATTATTATAAAGCTGCTGTTATGAGCCCTCTGCGGTTATTACAGCCGCTTTGGGATGATTGGCAGGCGAATCCAAAAGCATACTGTCGTGAGATCTTTCGAGTTCCTGCATAGCCGAAAAGCACATACACCAATGCCGCCGCAAATACCGAGACCCTTGCCATTGATTGTGAGGGGAAACAAGGATCTTCTCGTTTATCTGGGACATTTTTGATCGAGTTGATGCAATTCGAGATTGGGCCGCGTGGCCGGGTAAACATCAACAAAACGTAAACATATGATCTTAGTAAGATCATGCATCTTTCTTAGATCAATTTTAAATGCTAGTCCCTTATGTTTATACAGCTTTTGTATAAATTGCATTACAGAATATAAGAATTCTACAGACATCATACATAATTTTGAAACCCACGCAAAGTTAATATTAATGTGTCCCCCTCAAAAAGAAAAACCTAAAGAAATAAATCTATATTATTTGAATTTTAATTTATTCATAGGTAATTTGAAAATCAGGATTTTGGATGAATAAAATTACAGTCTGAATTCATCCGAAAGTCATAAGTATTCAAATGGATACCAACAGGTAGATTTTAACACAAATTTATATGTCAAGGTTTTGGGAGTTTCAAACCAATGATATGCTCCAAATCCCTGTCACTTTAGACTTCAAGCAACGATGCCCTGGAACTTAAGATTGCGAAGACGCGTGTTCTCTCCATTCCTAAATAATACTTTTCTATTTCTAGCCGGTGGAGTCTCGATCAGAGACCTCCAGACCAAAAGCGCCGCGCCGGCCGAAAGAAATTAGATGCGGTGTTAGAGGTGGACGAGAATTGAACGTTCAAATACCACAGTTACACCAATCCGGAAACCGCAAACGAGAGACTCGTCATTGTTGTAAGAGCTGATGACGATACTGAGAATGAGTGGGTTCGCCGGCGCAGGAGGTGTGGCTTGAATACGCTTCGCTTTATATCCTCGATGCTGGTTCCTAGAGATGCGGTGGCGCTAGTTCCTAGAATCAAAAGCGCGTCATTTTCACTCATTTTTGAAGGAAAGATTGCTTGCACTGGAGTGGAGTGTATTGTGAACTTGTAATTTTGACTGACCCTTGGAGTGCTGTTCAGCGGTTCCGTTTTGGATGAAACTTCAAGCAACTGTGCTGACAGGTCTTCTTGCTTCGTTCTTAAGCTGCAGTTACCTAAACATCATTTCCAAGTAATGGAACCAGTAATGATATGTCGTACAGATCTAAAATATTCCCAATCTGACCGTTGAGGGTCGTACCACGACAAGCAACCATCTACTTTAATCTCCAAGCCAGGCTTTCCACTC